>Ga0209700_101380_pt1 | contig 50130 bp, 22 predicted proteins | sample SiratroredBW_FD_187528 | JGI IMG/M metagenome (GOLD analysis project Ga0209700, IMG submission 187528) | Root nodule microbial communities of legume samples collected from California, USA - Siratro red BW (SPAdes) (version 2) | ecosystem: Host-associated > Plants > Roots > Nodule | place: USA...
TTGTTTTTTTTTTTTTTTTGCACCAAGGATATCCTAGACTGGAGTTGGAAGTTAATTCCTTTTGATGCAGACACAAAAGTGAGTCTTATCTCTTCCAACAAAGTCTTTTCATACACAGCCAGATATAGGACCCTTGACAATATAATAAGAAACCCAGCTATCAACCAATTGTTTCTTATAACTTACGTAGTTCCATCACTTTAGGACCACATTAATGACTTATTCAATCCTTTGTAGACAGTGGGAAATGCACATAAACTAGCAACATTACCTCAAAACCCATCTTTTGGTACAATATCTGTGCAGGCCTATTATTTTTGTCCACGTGCACATACACCTGTGTCACACCTGCTAAATGAATCCAGGAATTGTGAACTTAGTCAATTTTTGTGAATTACACCAGACAAAGGAAGGCTACTACAATGTTTGTTTGTATTACCATTAGATTTTGCAGCTCCAATAGCAAAAGACAACATGTTGCTTGCAATTCCCTGGCGCCGAGCTGATTTGATAACGCACAAGTTTGCAATGTAACCATATCTGCTTGGTGGTGTTCTATTGATGCAGCAAAAAAGAGGAGCCTTAACCCGTTCCTGAAGAAATGATTGAGTTGCAGAATGCATCAACACCATTAGTCTAGTACACAAAGCAACAAAATGAGATAGAATGTACAATACCCCAGGATAGGTCTCCCCTTGAAGCAAATATCGGATGTTCAAATCAACGGTTCCTACAACACTTTTTAATATTGAGTGTTTTGCATTCTTCTGCTCCTTCCTCACCTGTTAAACTTGACTCCAAACACCATAAGTTGAAACATTAAGGACAATCAACCATTAAACTATTAGTAACTCAACAGGTTTCTTCTCATTATAATCATTAAATCAGAGCTTTCAAGTATATACTATAACCTAAATTTTCAAGTAAAGCAGAATCTAAGATAAGGTTGATTTACCGTGATGATGCATGAGCAGCTATCACCATTCTGCACCTTGCACCGCCTTTTTAATGCATGAAATTCCTAGACAATAGGAAGTATTGTTGAGATTTTTTATAAACTACACTCTAGTTATACAGTACATACACAGCAGTTATATCAACTCCTACCTGCTCAGAAAATTTCCTTTTGTAGTTATCAACATATCTGGATAAAACAGAAGGAAAATCATTTGCACTAATCATCTATTGTGAACAAAAGCAAAAAATTTAGATCCACCATCATCTATGGTTAGATGGATCTCTTCCTGCATCTACAATTATCATTAAATCAATGCTCAACATCATACATGTTGATCAGATTAATCGTCCCTAATTCAAATGTTACTCGATCTGCTATACATGCTTAGTCACACAACACACCATGCTAAAAAGTAAAAGCTGAAGTCAATGAAACCAACAAATGGTTTCAGATTCCTTGTTTATCACTACTAAAAGATGTCTATTAAAGAACATTTGCCCTTTTCCTGATGTGTGTCATGTCATACCTTTCATATGCTCGATTCTCCCAGTGACTTTCTGCTCTCAACCATGCTGCTGTCTACCATAAAATTAAACAAAACAAATAAATTTATATTTGAGAGAAAGATACCAGCATCATAATATACAGGACAATACACACACTTCACATGTTTTCTTTTTCTCTGTCCTAGAAATTATCATAGCATACCCAATACTCTTCATCAAGCACAGCTTCTCGTGCAACAAATTGCCCAAACTCGAACCTATTTACTCGACCCAATTCTTGTTCAGATGGCTGCAACCGATCAAATTGGAGATTGTTGGAGTTTAAAGTTTCTACTTTGGAAACGGGTGGAGTTGAAAGCTGCTGCAAGGAGAGTTCTTCCTTATTCTTCATACTATAATCATTATTAATACTATTCTTCTTGGTCGGAGAAAATTTGGAATCCATGGCCCTGTTCATGTCAAACATAAGACACAAGAGCTAAGAATTAATACAATAAAAAAATGGTTCCCAGAATAAAATAAATAAAAGAGAAAATTGAAACTCACATGGTCCATGAAGAGGTAACTCTTGGGCATTTATAAGAGCTCAGAGACCCATTGAAGAATAAGGTCCCAAATTCAGGTCTATGAATTGGAATAGTTGACATGGGAGACATGTTTTTAATCTAGATTCAAGGGCTTATGGAAACCCCAAAAGAATGAAAAGAAAAAATAAAAAAAATCTTTAACAGGAAGAAACCCCTTTTGATCCTTTTGATGTTCCAATATGGCAGTGATGCAACATGTAAGGAAACTGAAGTGAAAGAGAAAGGTGAAGAATTGTGGCTTCAAATGAAGGTTGAAAACTACCCTTTAATTTGTTTCTGCTTCTTGTTTCACAAAGTTTGAGAATTGGCCTTAGTGGTGAGGAGAGGACAATTTGATGATGGTGCTTCTAAGCCAAGAACTCAGTTTTGGATATTGAGGATGGTATGGGAGGTGGGTGGTGGGGTATGCTATGACTTGAGTCATGAGTAATGACAATGGATATGTTTATCCATTTTATTTTTGTTTCACTTTTATGATTGAGATAACACCATTTTTTCCTTTTTTTTTTTTAATTTTTAGAGATTTTTGTTTTCAGTCTCAACAGTTGTATCTTCTCTTCTACTGATTTTAGTTTCTGTAGTTAGGATATGAAGGGTAACATATATTATGAATTTAAAATAATAAACATGTCACTAATTTTGTTTTTATCTCTTATCTTTTGCAAAATTAAAAAAAAAAATTGGCGGACTCAATTTTGTTAAAAAATATTCTTGAAAGATTAAAACTACTAGAAAATTTGATTAGAGACTAAAAATCACCATAAAATGTTAGTATACTTAAAAATAAATTTGTCAAAAAAATACATAACCAAAAACAAATTCCCCCAAAAAAAAAACACATATAGTTGTCACGTTTTATTTATAATCTATCTAGCAAGTCAATGTGGTTATTTTTAAATAATAGTGACTGAAAATATTAATAAATTAAATTTTAAAGACTAAAATTAAAAATCTATAAAAAAATTGATGAATTAAAAATATATTTTACCCAATTAATTATTTAGTATTTTGTGATTACAAACTACATTTTCAATTGAGTCCAACATAATCAGTGCTCACAAGTTACTAAATAATCAATGGGACAAAATATATTTCTAATCTCTTACCTTTTAGAATTTTTTTATTTTTTATTCTAAACAAATATTTAATTAGTATTAATTTCTAAACAAATATTTGTAGTCACTACACCTAAAACTAATTATTGTCACAGTTAGGATTGTCCAACTTAACTGTGATTAATTTTATAGTTGATGAGTAGTGGTCAAAGCGGGCCAGCTAGGAGACTTTAGCTTTCAGGATTGTCACAGCTAGGTTGGGCGACACAATAAATTTAAAAATAATGACTTTTGAAAAAGTTGAATCGGCCAACAGATTTTTTTATTAGAAAAAATATTTGACTTTTAAAAAAATAGATTTGGAAATTAAATATATTAAACAAGTTTGTTTAAACATAAAATACAAGCAGTTTCTAAAATAATCATTTATTTTAAAAGTGGATACCTACTTTGTTTACTAAAATAACTAAAAACTACTTATTTAAAAAAAAAATATATGTAAGAAATATAAGTCTATCCATTGCATTAAATAAACATTTCCTTAGCACAAACATACCATTTCATTACTATCACACAGTTCATTACAAAGAACAATTGTAAAAATATTACCCTTCCCCTTATGAGTAAAAGTAATATTTGTCTTATTTTCTTATTTTAAAAATTATTAAAACGTATTCGTTCTTGAATTTTGCATTTTTTTTTTGGAAAGATAATAATAAGATATCTAAGATGTATTTTATTTTAAAGCTTTTGATGGTATTGATTTTACAAAAGGAACTAGATTTATTTATTTAGCTTAACATGAATCTTTGGTGCAATACAAAAAAGACCTAGACTTAAGTAAATTTTTCTTTTATAAAATGTTGCATGGGATTTTGTTTTTTTTTTATTGAATTGTAATAGTTTTTGTCAGCATAGAGCAAGGAATAACAAGACATACATCTTAAGCATCTTTTTTGGTAAATAAGGGTTTGTCTTAACAAAATACTTTATATATTATTAATTTTAATGTTCACAAACATAAATATTATTTTAAATATATAGACAAAATTATTTGTGTGACATCGCATCGTCTTTAGAAGTCTAAAATGAAGGTTTTCAGATAAATTTTTAGGAAAATATACTTTTATAAAGTGCTAAAATCTGTTACATAAAACATTTTGTGTTATGCTTTTAGGATAGAATACATTATTTAACATTTGAAGAAATAATAATTTAATATTTAAAAAATATAAATTTAATTAATTGAATAATGAAGTAAACTTAGTAATGATCACGTTTAACATATAAAATTTATCACTCAACCTATACAGATTGAGATATGAGTTAGATTAAATGTGATTCAATTATAAAAGAATATTTATATAGATTAATCAAACTAACAAACTTTAGTCAAAATGATAGAAACAAACCAATTAGGTTATTATTTCTATTTGAAAAGAAAATTAAACTATTTTGTAGAGACGCAACAAACAGATAAAAGATTGTTATTTGAAAAAAAAAAAACAAAAATTACAATTTTTTGTTGTCTTTTTGCACTAATATGTTGAATATTTATGAATTTTTTCATGATAGTGAAATGGAAAGTGCAACCACTATGTTAACAACTAAACTTCTATTATTATTATTTGAAAAACGTGAACTTTTTTAATTAGTATACTTATATGGTTGTTTTTTTTATTTTTTATGGTAAATATCTATATTATAATTATTATTATTAATATAAATACTGATTATTCATAATGTAAACTATATGCCTTGATACAGTGAACAATTTAAGAAAAATATTTTAAAATTAGTTAGCATGACATGTAAAATACGTACTTCTTGGTGATAATCAACTTAATTTTTTCTTTTTTTATTTCACCCATTAAAATATTAAAATTACCATTGTTATCTCAATATTTATTTTAAACATTCAGAGAAGATTAATATCAATATGATGTAATTCTGATAAATATCACTTAAAATGATCACCTAAACTTTGGATTCTATCCCATGAAAGCTAAACATCATTTCATAATCATATACTTAAACTTATATCCACACTGCTGTTATCCCTAAAAAAGAAGAAGTGAGAAATAGAGGATAAGAGATGGGGTCACTATCTCATGTCAGTTAATGTTTATCCTTATACATACATATCCGTATTTATGGATATCTATAACTCAGCTATAAGTATTCGTATTAATATTTAGAAATAGCTATATATTACATTTATTTATACTTTTAAGAAATAAAAATACATACTTTAAATACATTTTCTTAAATTTAGAATAAGTTTGCTTTTGTTCATTTAAATAAAAAAATATTTTTTTAAAAAACTTTTAAAGTAATTTATTTTGACCTGTATAAATGTATTATGCTTTATTTTCGCACAGTAGCCAGTCGTGTAGTAATATTTAACTTTTAGCTTTTTTTTTCTTTCACTATCTTTTCTAGATTTATAACTGATTTTCTAATTTCCAAATTTTAAAGTCACTTTTTAGTTTTGCAATAGAAAAATAATTTGGTTTAATCTTCTAAATTTTTTTACGGTTTTTAAAAATACTATTACCATTCCTTCATTTCAAACACAAGTGTAATTTTTTTTTTTAAATTAGTTTAACGATATAGTTATATTCTATGATGTTAAGTAAACTAAGTTTTCATATAATATTAAAATTGACTTTATAGAAACTAGTCTCCATAATATAACTTCTTACAAAAATTATTTTTCATATTATAAAAAATTACATAAGGAAAACTCGTTTTCAATAGTCATGTTATTATTGAAAAAATATTTATCAATTTTGTTTATGATTAATTTACGTAAAAATATTACGTTTAATTAATCTCTTTTTTAAGAGTGTTATTTTCCCTTAAAAGATTTGAACCAAGACCTTGCTCGATGTATCGAAATTTAGTTTTACCTGGACAAATGACATTCTGGTCAGAACAGAAATAATATACTATAAATAACTATATTAATCAGTTCCTGTTACGTTTTGAAGATATGAAAAAAAAAAAAAAGAGAGAGTAGGGAATGCTTAGGGTTTAGGGTGCAAATAGCACGGACCAAATCAATGGGCTTAAGAACTAGAAGCCTAGCCCAATTACTAAACGCCGCTTTTTTCCAAGTTTTTGAGAAACAGGAAGTGGAAGCAGAAGCAGCAAGAGTAGCACCACCAAGCCACACAGCAATGGTGGCCATGGCCAGCACCGCCGATAGAAAAATCGAAACGTACGAAGAGTTCGCGAAAGTTCACGCGCTGCTACTTGCGGCGTCGGGGCTGCCGGAGTGCCTGCACCGGCGCCTCTTCCAGAAGCTGTCCAGCGAGTGCTTCGACGGTGGCAGCCACTTTCAGATCGAGCCATGCGAGAGCGGCCGTCAGCGGCGCCTTGTTCTCACGTCGACGTCGATGGAAACGGACTCCGACGTCTTCCTCGTGGATCACGCGTGGACTTTCAGGCTCTCCGACGCATACAAGCAGGTCCTCTTCTTCTTCTTCTTCTTCTTCTTCTTCTGCTTATAATTCCTTGTTTTAGGGTTTGTCTTGACGACATTGCTGTTTTGTGTTGCAGCTGCGTGAGGTTCCAGGATTGGCTGAGAGGATGGGTTCTCTGATGTGTGTGGATGCTGATGTGAGTTGGGATGATGACGGTGAAGATGAAGGGAAGTGTGAGCTTGGTGTTGAGGAAACTTTGGAGAGGGAAGTTGGTGAGGCAAAGGAGAATGGAGATGGGACGTTACGGTGGTTGGAGCTTGAAGGGCTTAACATTGATGATGCCATGCTTGTGTCTCTAGCCTTACCAGCTCGGTTTCCGGTTAGTAACTCTCTGTTCTTTGTTTACCTTTTTCATACTGGAAGTGTTACTATAGTTCAAAAGAGAATAATGAAAGTTAATGCATTATTCAAAGGTAAATTTGTCTAATGAATTCTGACACCTAAAGTGGTTATTTCCTTTGTAGTATTGAAGTATGGATTATCGCTTCAGATTGGTTAATCACGTAAACTTCAGGATGTATAAACTTTAACATTAGTGTCCTCCATTTTTTTACTTGCTAAAAAAAACAGTTACCAAAATCAAAATACCAACAACAGCTTTTATAAAAGACAGTTATAAAAAAATTGTAATAGTAAACCTGTGAAAAAAATGTTTACACCAAAAACAATTACAAAATTTTGTTTTTCATTGTGTCAGGATTTAGTGGCACTTAGCCTGCTTGGAAACAAGCTCAATAGCTCCGAGGTGGTTGTTCAGGAAGTTATCAAATTTAAGCATCTCAAAGGAATATGGCTTAACGATAACCCAGTTCTTAAAAATTGGTAACTTTTCTAATTTCTAAACGTTAATAATTGAACCATGTGTTCCTGTTATAAAGAGAACTAAATTGCTTTACCTCTCTTGCAGTGGTGATAAGCTTGCAGGGGTGATTCTTAAGGAGTTGCCAGAACTGGAAATTTATAATTCAAGTTTCACAAGCAATTTTGGGGAGTGGGCGTTGGGCTTTTCTGCAGGGATATATGGAAAGGAGAACCCTGTAAATGCTGATCAGGCTGACACTTCACTGCACACTGTGTCTTCTCTTGACCTTTCAAATAGGAACATTCACAATTTAAAGAATAAGGTTGAACAATTTATTATGCTTATTTTCTATATGTTTTTTGCATCCTTTTCTTTGTAGCCTGTGTTTCATTAGTGTACACAAGGGACTTTAATGCATTATTTCACTAGAATAAAGTTTGATTGTACGAGATAAAAAATCTAGGAATTTCATATCTTACCCAGGAGATGCTAAACGATTTTTTTTTTAATCAATTAAAGATGTTAGTAGTTGATATTGTATACGAATTCATTGCTTATTTTTTTCATTCTATATGTTTTGATGATTTTCAAACCCATTATTTCGCTAGAATAAAATTTGATTGTATGAGATAAAAAATCTGGGAATTTCATCTTACCCAAGAGATGCTAAACGATTTTTTTTATCGATTAAAGATTTTAGTAGTTGATATTGTATACGAATTCATTGCTTATTTTTTCATTGTAAATGTTTTTATGATTTCAAACCCATTATTTCACTAGAATAAAATTTGATTGTACGAGATTAAAAAATCTGGGAATTTCATGTCTTATCCCGGAGATGCTAAACGAAATTTTTTTATCAATTAAAGACGTTAATAGTTGATATTGTATACCAATTCATTGCTTATTTTTTCATTCTAAATGTTTTGATGATTTTTTCCATTTTTGAAGGCATTTACACCCATTTGTTTGCCATCTCTTACGTACTTGAACATTCAAGGAAATCCATTGGAGCAAAACTCAGTTAGTGACTTGTTAGATCTGCTCCGGGGATTCACTTGCTTGCGTTCATTGGAGGTAGATTTGATTTACGTTGTCATATTTTTTTATCCCTCAAAATTTCCTATGTTATTTATTTAGCTATTTATTTACATACTTTGTGATTGGTGTTTTGGCCTTTGATAATTTGACCAATTTTCAGGTTGATATTCCAGGTCCACTTGGACGAAGGGCCATTGATATTCTGGAATCTCTTCCAAACATTTCTGAGCTAAATGGTATCAATGCATCCAAAATATTGGAAACAGGAAAGCATGTGATTGATTCAATTCTTCTTCCTCGTCTTCCTGAATGGACTCCTGATGAGCCTCTTGCTGATCGTATTATAAATGCAATGTGGCAATATCTAATGACATATAGACTTGCAGATGAAGAAAAGCTAGATGAAACATCAGTATGGTATGACCTGCGTATAGTTTTACTCTATAATTTAATTTAGCACTTTCTTTTGATCAATAACCGCTTTTTTCTAATTTTTTGTTACATTTTATCAAGGTGGTTGGGTTTATGCTTTAATATTTTCATGCAACTTGAATCCTTGGATCAATGTTTGACTACTAAAATTTTTTGGTTTAGTATTTTAAATGGGATAAACAAATAGAAGTGTCACATGAATCATATTGCTTTTTCCCAATGATACACTACAAGAACTGCACATTCTTTTGGATATTTTTCAGGTATGTGATGGATGAGCTAGGTTCAGCTTTGCGGCATAGTGATGAGCCAAATTTCAGAGTGGCACCATTTCTGTTCATGCCAGAGGGCAATCTAGCATCAGCTGTGAGGTTATCTTCTATATTTTAATTGATATTTGTACTTTGATATGGAAGTCATATTTTCATGCTCTACAAATGTATCTCTCTACTATATAATTGTACTTCACATATTATTCAACACCTTTGGTGTAATAAAAGATCCTTTTATAAGTTTTGATTCTTATTTCTTCCTCATTGATTATCCTGCCTTCATTTTACCTACATGGTTTTTGTTAGAGAATTCTGTATTCTCTTCTTCCCCTCCCCATATTAAAACATGGACTTATATATTAAAATTAATCAAAGTAATAACTCTACATTTTCTCCAGCTATTCTATTCTATGGCCAACACAGAATGTTCAAAAAGGTGATGAGTGCACACGCAATTTTCTTCTCGGTATTGGGGAGGATAAACAACGTTCTGCCAGGCTTACTGCCTGGTTCCACACTCCAGAAGACTACTTTATCGATGTATTTCTCCCATTACTAAGATAGATTATCGTTCTGTTTTGTGTTTAAAGATCTACTATACAAATTTTCATGAAGTTTTGGAGCTAATTACTTTCCTGCTTTCAGGCATATGAGAAGCACCGTCAGAAATTGTTGTCCACAAGTCTAATACCTCCCACCTTTCAGTACTCTGAGACTCGAAGTATTCATCAACATTCTGGGCGTCCATTACTTGTTTACACAGATATACCTCACGTCGAGGAATACTTGACACATCCCGCATTTGTAATCAGTAAGTTGAATGCATGCAAGCTTGAACTTTCTCTCAATATTGCTTTTGTCCTTTGCTGCAGTTCATAATTAATGGTTAAATGTGACTTGGAACATATTGACTATTCATTTGAAGAGCCTAAATTGAATTTTCCTTGATTGATTTAACCTTTTTTCTGTCGGAAAATTCTGTTCGATTTTATTTTATGGTTGGTATCACGAATAAAATGGTATACTTTGTATTGTTGACCTTCTTGTTCAATGTTTGAATGCCTACAGCAAATGAACCAAAAGGTGCAGATATAATATGGACAAGTGTGCAGGTAGATGAGGACATGAAGAAAGCTACTGGAATTACGGACCAGCAATACATTAATCAATTTCCTTTTGAAGCATGTCTTGTTATGAAGCATCATTTAGCAGAGACAATTCAAAAGGTGATCATAGTTAACTAACATCTAAATGACTGACCTGTGCCACTGGCATGCAGCATTTATTTTCTTTCCAATTGAGGCTTTTTTAAAACCTTAGTTTTTTTTCTTGGGGTGATGATTTTGGTGGTTTACGTTGCTACAGGCACATGGATCTCCTCAATGGTTGCAGCCTACTTATAATCTTGAAACACACCTATCTCAACTTATTGGTGACTATTGTGTTCGCAAAAAGGAAGGACTAGACAATCTTTGGATCTTAAAACCCTGGAATATGGCCCGAACCATTGATACTACTGTAACTGATAATTTGCCTGCAATAATCCGGCTCATGGAAACTGGTCCCAAAATTTGCCAGAAGTATATTGAACAGCCTGCATTGTTCCAGGGAAAAAAGTTTGATCTCCGTTACATAGTACTGGTTCGGAGCATGCATCCTCTGGAGATATTCCTGTCAGATTGTTTCTGGGTACACTTATTCTTCCTTTGAGTTCGAAGAAAATTTCTCAAGCCTCTATTTTTTTTTTCTATTCTATTGAAAGATTCTAATGGAATTAGGTTTTACATTTCATTTTCAGGTTAGGATAGCCAACAACCTATATTCTTTGGCCAGAAGTAGTTTGTTTGAGTATGAAACTCATTTCACTGTTATGGTATGTCTCGAGTACCATTTTATTCAGCAACAAGAAGATTTTCAGATGAAAACTTGATTGAAATATTTAATATTTCATTGTTTTCCGTTTTCCGTTTTCCTTTTTCTATAGAAGTTTTAACATAGTCATTCCATGGATTACAGAATTATCGCGGAACCATAAATCATAAGAATGCTAGCGAATTTGTGAGGGAATTTGAGGAAGAACATCAAGGTAATAGATACTGCATTATGCTTATTCTCTGCCACTTTTAGGATGAGCATTGTCTACATTTGGAATGACTACTTACTACAAATTCCCATCCCTATATCTCTTTCAGTTAAATGGTTGGACATACACACAAGAATAAGGAAGATGATTCGTTCAGTATTTGAGGCAGCTGCTGTTGCTCATCCTGAGATGCACAGTCCAACATCAAGGGCAATGTATGGTGTAGATGTCATGTTGGACAGCACTTTCCAACCCAAGTTACTAGAGGTTTGTAAATGGAACGATGGTCCGGTTCCTACGTTCCTTTTAATCCTAGATAGAAATTTAATATTTGACATAATGAGTTGTGTAACATGCATTTTTTTTTTTTTTTATACAGGTGACTTACTGTCCGGATTGTACAAGAGCTTGCAAATATGACTTGGATATTGTTGTTGGAGAGGGAGGCGTTGCCAAAGGTTGTGATTTCTTCAACAATGTGTTTAGCTGTCTCTTTTTGAATGAAACTTTACAAGTTAGTCAATTGTAATTCAGTATTTCTGTGACCGTGTCCAAGCTTGAACAAAGTGTATAAATTGCGGTCTCGCTTGGTTTATCCTCGATTAGAATAATATCTGTCGCTTCGTTTGGTTTTTTATTTACCTTCGATGCAAACCAGTTTTTTTAAAGGCATATGTAAGTTTGGAGCACAATGGCGCACAATAACCCAATCAAATTACATCATTATGCATTTCTTCTCAACAAATAAAAAATAAAACCCTATTTGGAACTAGTTTGGAGCACAATGGCGCACAATAACTCAATCAAATTAGATCATGGTGCATTTCTTCTCAACAAACAAAAAATAAAACCCTATTTGGAACTACTTTATTTGGAACTACTTTATGTACATCGAATCTCTCTACAATAGTGGCATCTACGTATTCATTCAAGGTTGAGGTCAAATGCTCAATTGAATTGGTTATGTACCAAATTTGCCTGCAAGTGGAATTATTAAGCTCCATGTTCGGTGGCGTCTGCTGAGGTATATGATTGACTTCTTAGCGTTGAAAGTTTCCTTTGTAATTCAAGAGTTGACATCCGCTCAGCCTCCAGTGCCCGCTCAAGCTTTGTAATCATCATAATAAAAAGGTTTCAGCAGAAAAGGCCATATATTTGATAGCTGTTCGTATTTATTGCATTTCTGAATAATACCTTGGCAGCTCGGGTGCTCCATTCCCCTAAAATGGCTCTCAGTCTTTCATTCTCTTCAACGTACTGATCATAACAAGAATTGTAAGCACCTTGTAGTCGAAGCACATAACACCTTTTAATATTAGTAAAACCGGCTAGTTACCTGATTGTTGGTCGTGCGAAAATGTTGGATCTCTGACTCCCTTTCAGCAATCAAGGACCGAGCAAGCCTCAACTCAGATTGCACTTGATTCATCTGAAAATTTGTTAAGAGTCGTTTTAGTTTGTGAAGGTATGGAGTTGAATGATATGTGATGACTGCCTAAACTTGGGGACACTAACCATCAACATTTGCCGAAAGGATAAAATGACTAATAATCACTTCGAGACATTACAGAAACATTCATTTGGTAGTTTTAGTTGTCTGCACAGACAGACAGGAATTACCTCAGCAGAAAGTGTGCGTAACTCTTGATCACGAGCTGCTAGAAGATGGGCAAGGTCAACCTGTAAGATAAACAATTTATCACCAGAAAAAAATGAAGAGGTAGCAAGTAATATTTATTGACACAAGCCTAAATTTTTTTATTAGTCATGCTAGTTCATGAGTTTCTTAAGGTTAAGCTAAATTGCATTACAATTATGTATAAGTTATTTGGTTACAATTCAAGCTTGCTAGTATAGGCTTCAACTCAACTATAATCATTGCAATTAGACTCGTTGCCAAACTAATATTTCACTAGATTCTCAAGAAAATGGAGGAGCCATTTGGCTAAAAGTTAATTAAAAGAAGATTAACTACGTCCCTCAACTATTAATATCCCACCAAAGCTATTGCTAAACAAGAGCAAGGTCAAAATTCGACCGAGGTACAATTATATACTAAAAACATCCAAGATATAGACATAATAGGTATTACTATAAGCCTCAGACCATTGACTCGAGAATTCTACGAAGTTAAAAATTAAATTAGAAACCCACATGCGAGGAATTAAAAACAAAAAACCACCTAGGATAATTGTTGAGGTACCAAAAAGGAATTAAATAGTAAGTACCACTAAACCTATAATTGAAAAGACCTGTAGCAAGGTATAGAATTTCTGATGAAAAGCCTGGGCTATTAAATGCAACTTCCTTATATATTACAAATCATAGTAGCAACTTCGTTCTGATTTCTAACAATGCAAATTGGGTTAGACATCCTCAAGATGCGATTCAAGTTGGAACATCAGTACAATTTTTTTTGAAGTGAAAAGAAATATAGTTGTTCTGGTGGTGGGGAATACAAAGAACTGTTTTATAGCAGGGAGGATTTTGAATGCTAATTGAATAAGTACAGAGTTAAATAGGCATTGACAGGATACTACTGGTTTACATCTCGATATGAATTCAGATTGAACTTCAAGTCTACTGAATCAGTAAAGATATTTGCTATTGCATAACTTGCTAATATCTCTGATTATAAACAATATTATACCCACACACAACCATGACACATGTCCATTGTAACTTGTAAGTGACAAAATATGAGAATTTATAAATTAAACATAATGGTAAAAATAAGGAAGGTTTTCTTATCTGTGTTAATTAATACCTGTGGTGTGCTCCGATCATCAGTTCGTTCATATTTGCTTAGAGACTCTTGCAATCGAAGAATCTGCAAGACCAAATGTCGATGAAGAGAAGAACTAATTAAATGAAATATCATCAGTGGAATGTCTACACTGCAAGTATCATTTAGAGCTCATATAATCAAATCGTAAATGAATGCTTCAATTTTTTGTATACCTCCTCGCTCAAAAAATGAAGATTTTCGCGCTGATATTGCAGCAAAGCCATTTGCTGATCAGAGAGCCTACCATCATGGTACCTATTGCATCAAGAATTCACAATCAAGAGTCCACAGTTTAATTTGAGCTTACTGACATGTTTGAATTTGTGTTACTGGCATAGTGTGATCTTAAAAATGGCAAGCATAACCCATGCATTCAGAAATACTATTTTGCTGAATAGTTTATTTATTATTTTTACTTTTGGGTTTGAAAATCAAACATGGATATTATGCTACGATGTAAATCATAAAAGAAACTAAATTACAAAATGTTTGCCTTAGACCCTCCAGAGAACTTGATGGTTGTAGTGGCGAATACAAGGACTTCAGAACATCAGGGTGTGAGTTTAATGAATTGTACTGGTGTATGTAGCCTGTTTGCACCAAAAATGTAGTTAAAGATAAAACTAGTACGGTTTCTACTATATACGAAGAGATCTTACAATTATAATCGATAGGTGGAATGGAATAAATTTTTCTAGAAATAAGTACATAAGTTTTATTATATAAATAAAATGTGTTTTCTACACAGAAATGTATTATTATGTAACTAAATTTATATTTTTTAAAGAATAATTAAATTCTTATTTTGATTTATTAGTGCTTCTATTTATTTTTTAAGAATTGTATATGCTTGCTTACAAGTAATTTTAATTAAAGTAGTCGATTTAATGAGTACTAATCAAATTTAATTTTTATTTACTTTTAAAAATTTAAATTTTTTGATTTCTCAATTTAAACTACTGTTACAATGAGTTTCCTTTTACGAATATCAATGTGTAATTTTCACATAGTATCATGTAATGAAACATTACTTCAATTTATAATGTTATATCTTTTTTAATTTGAACTACACAAAAAATTTAAAAGTAACCCCAACAAATACTAAGAATAGTGCAATAACTAAAATAAATATTCAATATCTTTTCAATTACATTCTTATATTAACCCAAATTAATAAAGAAAATAATGAAGCAAACGTATTAAAATATAAGTGATAGTAATGAAGAGGAAAATTAAACTAGCTAAAGCAGTTTGTAGCTTATAGTGTAGAACCTCCTAAAATAAACTACCTTGAGATACCAAACATTTTTGTGTTAATCAAATTAGTTTATAAGGTAGTATCTAGCTTATTGGCATTACTAAACACTTTTAGTCCCAACAATATAAACAAATCATAAATGAAATTTGTAGCTTCATCTCCCCCTCCTTCCCATAAAATTACATAACCTTACCAATATAAAGACTCATAAAACATCCCGCACATACTGCTTCAACTACCATAATAATCCTGCAGAATTTTAAATCAACCAAAATGAGAGTAGAGTAGTAAAAAAGCGAACAACTATTTTCCAGTCATTCGCAAGAGAAAAATGGCAGAGTGAAGAAATATGCCACATGGAGCAAGAGCTTGATGGTGAACAATTTCTTGTTATGTAAAAACCAAACCTTCGAATATATAAGAGTGATAATGTATGAGGAAATTATTGTAAGTTGTGAACAACAAAATTTCATTCAATCGTGGCCATGCCAGAATTTCAAGTGTGAACTCATCTAGACAAAAGGAACGGGACAGGGAGATAAATACATGCTATATGCTGTGATGTGTCCAACAGTTAAACTGCCAACCAAACTCTGTCCCATACTAAACATATATACTGCAGCTAGAAAATCTACAAATTGGAATATATTGAACCTCACTATCTAGATTACTAGATAAATCACTGTTAAAATGATACGGTTTTAAGTTTAGCATACTCATTTGACCAAACATGCCACAAAAGCCTCAATGTCTGTTCCCCGTACTTGGCACCTATTATTAATGACAAGATTCAGACTAAGGATGTCGTCCTTCATATTTAGAAGTTGCATACTCCTGTAATATTAGTTTTTTTAATTCAACTTAATCTAGCCTAGAAAAACGTATAAATGAACAAGTACAACCAAATGGAGAATATACCTCAATATTGCAGAGATTGACAGGAAACCAGTGTAAGGTTTCCAGACTATAACAAGTAGCATTGCAGCGGTTCCTGACATAAAATTGAATAGTTGGCAACACTCTCATTACAATTAGTAACTCAAACAATATAAACCATCCACCAAAAAATTTACGTTTTGGTGACATCATGACATACCCATCAATTGACATCATATATAAGTATACATACCATAAGCTGTAATGGAAAAGGGTATGCGGACAATAAATTTCAACTTCTGGCTGAAACTATAGTAGCCCTGAAAAACCATGTTGGTGATAAAAGAAAATACAATCAAGCATTAAACAACATCAAACATAACCAAAACTTTCAGAGATTTGAAGCAAATTTTGTAGTTGTAATTATATGTGTCTTATAGGTCTAATGCCATCGCAAAACTTTCAGAAACTATTGTGGCAACAAAATGTCAGTAAAAGAATTACCTGCAAGCGTATCTTCTGCACTTGATAAACCAGGTATTGTTGAAAGATTCCTGAAACAGCAAAAAATATGGCCATTAAATATAATAAAACTATATGCACAGAATATTGTGTAGAAGTTGAGGAAGCTTGTACTTATAATGCTTCGGAAAATTAAACTAACCTTTATTTAGCTAGAAGCAATTTTGTTAATTTTATACGTTAGCATTTATGAACATAATAAAAGTATATAAAGTCCAAAGTCTTGGTTCGCATTCTGAGTTTAGATTCTATTAGGTTCAACAAACCTCAATGATTATATTAAAATTTAACTTTCTGTATTGTACAGGGATCTGGTTTGGGCTCCTAAAAATCAATGCAGCAAACAGATGAATTGGGATTAACACTTTTTTCCTTGGGGGATGGGGTGTTTTAGATTGTACATTCTTGTTCATTTCCTCTTTCCCATGTCATCTTGTTGTAAAGTAGTCATCGAATTCATCAAGTACCACTCTTTATTTCTAAAATTTGTTGTTGGAAATCTCACGTTAACTAGAGATATAATCAAATTATATGATTGAGTTAGGTTTAAATCAACTATCTGAAATGGTACCAATGTCACCTACTATTAAACCACTCACAAATATCTAACCTCTGGTTCAAGAATCAAGATGTCCAATACTAGGCATGACATAATGTATTGACACTCCACATTGGCTACATATATAACTAAATTATATTATATAAGCAGGTGCAAACATAACCTTAAAAGTTAGTTTTGTAGTGTTGAGTTAGACATAAATCCACTTTTTAAGAGGTATCCACCCTCATATTCAAAATCTTGGACAAGATGGCTATAGTGAAAATTACTTGTGGAGCCAAACAATTGTCCTTATCACTAATTTCTCTCTCAAAATCCTTACTGTGCTATGTTTTATTTTGACCAATATATTTCCAAAACCATAAGTACAATTTTGCACCATATAAAACCAATCACCAGAAGAAAAAAACTAAATACAAACTATTAATTAATGTTGTTCATTAATTTAATCAACATTTGTCTGCACATGAAATTATTAAGTCAAACAAACCTCACCATGGCTATATTGAAAATCAGCTTTAACTAGTATAATACATAACAAAATCAGTATTCTACAGGGATCTGATTCGGGCTCCTGAAACATTAAGGTACTTAAAGTGAAGCATGCAACAAACAGTGATGAATCTCAGGCCTAACTTCTTCTATCATTAGGGGAGGAGGTGATTGCTTCAGATTGAACATTCTCATATTTATTTCCTCTCTCCCAGGAAATCTTTTAAAAAGTAGTATCAAATTCATTGCAACCACTCTTTATTTTTGGAAGGTTATTCATTCTCATGTTCAAATCATTGACAAAATGGTTATAATAAAAATTACTAGTGAAGTCATAAGTTTTTCTCCATATCACTAACTTCTTTATCAAAAAATCGTTTTATGTTTGATTTTCATCATAATACAATTGTATTGTACACCATATATAAAATCAATAGATCGAGAAAAAAGTGAACTACAACTACCCTCTAGCTAGTAGTAGCCATATCAACATAACAAGAAAATTCTGGCATTCTTCTGAAGATATCAGTGGAGACAAAAGCAGCAAAAGTGAGTGCAACGAGTAAAGAAAGACTGTTCAAACAAGCAGAGAGAACTGAAGACCCACAGCAAAAGGCATTCATTCAGCAACACATTCAGAAAGTGGGCTAGCTTATCCAGAGATAGCCAAGAAACCCTAACTGAGACAGTTCCATTCCAAACCTGTCAACAGCAAGAGAAGAACACCACAACTACAAAGCACGGGAGAGATGAGTCCTTGCACGGGAAGAAATATCCACTGAGCTCCAATGGCAAAAGCAGCATAACCTGCCTAAAATGGAAGCAACCAATAAAAACGCAATTCACACGACAACCAATGCTAAATTTGAATTCAATCAAAATCATCACAACATGTTGGGAAACGAGCCATTAGGAATTGAACTTGCCAATAGTATGCAATAGAAGACGCTGCCGATAACCCTCGCAGGCTTGCGGTGAGCGAAAAGGGGAGCTTCGTGCAGAATATCGAGAAAGCTACGCAAACGAAATCGAAGTATGTTGTTATGCGGGTGGAACTATGTAACAGAAAATGAAGAGTGATCGGAGTATTGTGCGCGAGCGACTCACAGAGCGTTATCCTCCGCCGATGTGGCTGGTGGAGAAGTGTGTCTGTCCGTCGCCATGACAGAGGAAAAGAGAAGAGAGGCTTCGATTCCAGGGTTCAGTCAGTCACGGAGGTTCTCTGATCCCCTGTTCGCCAAAACCAACTGAAACATTCTCGTATTTACCTAATACTAGTTTCTTTTTTTTTTTTTTAATAAATAAATAAATTTTTAATTTTTTTTTTTTTTTTTTTTTTTTTTTAATAAATAAATAAATTGTTAATTATATTTCTTTCGTTTGCTTTATTTTCTTACTTGCTTAAATGAATAATTATGTTCTTTTTGTTCTATAGAGTTTTTCTGGTAGGTTAAGTACTGGTATGACAGATTTTCTAACATGATAATTTTTTTGCATTATTAGAATTAAGTGGAGTCTATCAAGTTATGAGATCAACTGCGTCATCTTTTCATGTCATATAGATAAGTTTAAAGAGTTATGTGATCTTTTTTTAAAAAAATAATACTTTTGAACATTTTCAATGTTAATTATTTTCTTATCTTTATTCGAAACCTAGTTTGTAGTAAATCATCAAAGATCTGACCTCTTTAAACTCCTCTAACTAATTAATGAGATATCCAATAGGAAAAAAAATCAAATAAAATACCAATATAATTTTCTTTACACTCTCGTTCTTGTTAGAACTAACTTTATACCGATTTAACAAAACAAACTCGGTGAAAACTTGACCACGATCTTAATTGATCGTGAAACTAATACGTATTATTACGGAATCATGCTTTATTTTCTTTGAACCATAGATTTTTTTTTTTCTTATTGAAAACCAAAGAAAATCGCTACATCTACTAACCTATTATTTCCCATTTGAACCAAAGTCCAGTTAACATAATAATAGTATTTCCCATCATAGAAGAAATGGAGCACTCTCCTCACCTTAGCCAGCCTCTGCTTCAAAATCTAGCATTTGTGTCGGGGTATATTTGGATAAATTTCTTCATGAAAATTTGTATACATAAACAAATTTTAACTATAGAAAAGATCATTTCATATTTGTTCTTATCTTTCTTTCATTAAAATCATTTTGTATAGACATACCCTAAATTTTAGTCAGTAATGCTCTCGTCTATGAAAAAAGTTTTTCACTTTAATCAATATCAAAATTTCAGTGAATGGAGATTTACAGAAAAGCTCCTTGAGTGTTTATTATTGTTGATTAATGTCAAACAATGTCCTTTTCGAAATTAATGTGTAGACCTTTTTTATAATAAGAAAATGGGCTTTTGATATTAGCAAACGAGCAGAAGTTTGGTATCCCCTCTAAGTGTTTATACATTACATATATTTTTTTCATTCCCTTTTTTGCCATTAATACACACATCATCAATTTTTGTGATAACTAACAATTATGATCATTATCATGTGTGTGATACACAATCCAGTCCATGATATTCTTAATGATTTACAACAACTTCTAGCTTATTTTATATCATGCCAACCCAACTAGGAGTAATTTTCATTATACATGACACGTACTTTTAATCACAAATACTAGCATCAGCTGCTCTAAACTTTGACGCATGACGAGCGAGGGGATAGACCAGGGACCATATTGTCACGCAATTTAGGCCACAACTGGATAAGAAGCACAAGTTGCAACACCTGAAAATGAACAATTAACATAATCAGTTCGTCTTAAATTTACAAACTCAGAATTTCAATTGTTCACTTCTTTTAAATTTGAAGTCCTTCACTGAGCAAATGATTGAGGTAATTTTAAGTTTAGTCATTTCTTGGGGCCGGGTCTGTAGGAGTTTTCTTATTTAGAACTGAGCTCTTATGGATACTCACCGCACATGTTCTTCCCCAACTCCATCTTGAAGTAGCCATTGTCACCCCAGTCTCCTCCCCATGAATTTTTAATGAGCCAATATGGTACACCATTTTCAACTCCATACCCAACAGCAAGAACAGCATGGTTCACATCCTGCCAAGCAAATCCGGATTTTGACATCACTTCAATTACCAAAATGAACGTGCAAGATACAAGGTAACTAGGAGAATTTGGAACACATCAAAACAATAATTAACAATTGAGATGCTAATAGTTGTAAGTATATGGTGCGTTACAAAAAACAACATACCATATATTGAATAGAAATTGTCACAAAGCATAAACTTGTAGCATAGCATTTTGTTTTGAAAATTTTATGACTTTTTTTACTTGACTTTCTAAAGCCTGGTAATCATTTGTAGGACTCACCTGGGGAGTGTTACCACAAGTGTCACTGGTGTAAACTCCTTTCTCATAGAATCGGAACCCACTAACCACCTGAAAGGCCACGCTAACTGGTCGAACAAATGCAACTGCATGTTTTAATTCATCCTCAGCACCCTGTAGTCAAAACATAGGATAAAAAAATTAAAAAATTTAATGTAAACACCATCCAGGCGTGAGACCAAGATAGAGTTGATTTCGCACTACAAGAAATTAATGCAGTAGTAAAAAAACTTAGTGACAAAAATTACATTTTCAACACTTATACTGATCACAATTATTTTCAAAGAAAAAGCAAGTTGTATTTGTCACTAATGTTAAACTATGAACATACAAATAAAAAAACTCCGACCCATTTTGAAGAAAAATCAGAGAAGTGAGTACCAAGGTGATATTGACGGAATCAAGGACTTGAATCCCAACATTTTCAGCTGAAAATTTGCAGACACCATCTTTTCCCGTGTATGGATATGCTTCCTCTGTCTCAAGCCCCCCATTGTATTTAATGTACTCAAAGGCTTGTGATGGCAACCCACCATTACAGCCAAAGTTGTTGAAAGCACCAGCACAATCCACTAGCTGCTGCTCAGAAAGGGAGATACTCTTTCCATGTGCTTGTGCATAGGCTGCTTCTAAAGCCCCAGTTGTGCTGCATTATGCAGATATCACGGTTAGAATCATGAGAAATTAGACGCTGTACCTTACTCATTGTTCATTATAAAGAGTGTTTCAGGGTCCCAAATTAACCTGAATGTCCAGCATGATCCGCAGCTGCCTTGATCTTTAACTGGGCTGACTATATTTTGTTGTCTCCAGTCTTTCTGTACACATGATCAATGGAATAAAAATCTGAGTAATGCTACACAATATCCTCTAAACATTGTGACTAAAGGTATTGAATAAAAAGATAACACACTTCATATCTCAAAAGCAAAACAAAAGTTCCAAGAGTTAAATATTTTTTCCATTAGTGAATAGAAGGAAAAAAAATAAAAAACAATATATCAAATTAGTTTTTCAAGTCACGAACATCAATCAATTTAGTCTTAGCATTAGAAATATGTTAATTTAGTATGATTGTGCTTCTAGTTTCTAACACTATTAACTGCCATAGGTACCGTTATCAATCATTTGTGTGCTGTGATAAAAAGGGATTGACAGTGAACACGAAACGTGTTGCTTAATTTGTGTCGTATGGAACAATACAATTAAGTAGAATTTTGAAAAAAGTACCGCTGGAGGAAGAACAGCATCGGTAAGCTTGTGGTTGCCTTTGAGAGTGGCAGAGCAATTTTGAGCAGCACCTAGTCTGTGTCTTTTGAACTCCTCCCAAGTCCAATCAGCAAAATCTGTTTCACAAGACAAATAAATAACGTCAAAACCTGCTTCAAACCAAAACCATTTCCCCTTCTCTCTTGGTTTTTCTTGCAACCAAAACCAAACTTGATCAGTCACATGAGATAAAAATATAACGTAAATGCTTGAAGACAGATATGGTTCATAGCTTGAAGACGAGAAGTACTAATAATTGTACTTGATGAACTGTGCTAAAACCATATTCACTTACTATTATTTCAGTATGATATTTATTATTTGATGAAGGAAAACACTAGAAGTTCACTCCATTTGGAGTAACTTGGAGTAAATGAAAAAAAAAAAATAGTTGAAAGAAAACAAATTTAAATTAAAAAGTCATAAATGTGGTAAATAATGATATGATGGAAAAGAAAGAAAGACACTCGCATTCTCTAGTAACTTAACCCTGCATTTTATCTAATGAGACTCATGTAAACCACACTTAAATTTCGATTTTCCAAACAATATAATAGAATGATATTTGAATTTCCTTTTAAACTCATTTAGTAATTTAGAAAGCATAAACAGTTGAACATGACAAAGAATAAGACAAAATATAAAATATGACATAATTATAATGCAATATATAAAACTGAAATAAAACAGAAAATTCAAATTAAAAAATTTAAACCAATTTAAAATATTTATTTTATATATTTATATAATTATTGTAATTCACACCTGGTACGAATGTCTAAAAATAAAGAAAAACTACAAAATACAATTAAAATATTTGAAGTAGTTGATGAATCATAGAAGTATCTATATTTTATTTTCAGGACTAGATAAGTAAGTATCTATATTAAATAAATATGTACTAAAAAACATATTAAAATTAAAATTAACATATGCATTAATATGTAAAATAATAAAAATTATAATACTAATGAAGTTCTAACTCAACAAAATAAGATAGCATAATAAAAGTGCACACAAAGAAGCATTATGTTTCCACTAATGTAAAACAAATATGATTTCGTGGCAGAGTGAGTTTAACAGTTCATCCCATTGGTCAGCTTTACCTATCAAACTCAACGAAGGGCACGAGTACACCAAGCAAACTTGGGTCTCTTCCAAAGAGTTTCCCCATAAGCCCTTTTAGGTGAGAAAACAATACGAAAAAAAAAATCAAATTTTTTATAAGTTAAAATTAGTTTATGTCTTAATTAAAAAATATATGATGGAGTTTCTAAAATTAATTAATGCATAAACTAATTTGGTGATGAAGAAACTAATTTTAATTTTTCCTTCCATTTTCTCTTTTAAGAAAACCTTATAAAAAATTCGTCTCTCGAACTGTTAGAGTTTGTCTCCACTAACTTTTAATTTAGGTACTACTTTTACAAATTTCGTTGCTAAACATTTTTGTATTGTAATTAAATGTAAAATAAAATTATATTGTGATTTTATTTATAAATTTTAGGATGATTATGCTAAACGATTTCTTGCGTTTAGGAAAAAACTAATATTTTTTTGTCTTACCACTCCAATCCAAATTTACGGATCCATTAATGACTCCGACGGATCACTCTATTAGTTCATCAAAAATAAAATAAAAAAATAGAATTGAATTAATATTTTAAATTTGAAATTAAAATATATGTTTCTGAGTAAATATTCAAAAGTATATTTGTTAATTTATTTTATAAATTTATCATCAGAATACAAATTGCTATTTTTTAGATTTAATTAACTTCTTTCGTAAACTTTTTAAGAATACTAAAATATGAACACTGAGTGAGTGGGAAGCAAAATTAGCTATGAGAAATGGATCAAATCTGATAAAAATCAAACGGAAAAACAAGAACTAGAGAAGAGTGAGTGACACATACGATTAACGGAGAGAGTGTAGGGCAAACGTTTCTTGTTGACGGAGCGGATGAATCTGAGGTTCTGCGAGAATATCTCGTACCTCTGCTTCATCTCTTCCTCGTTCCGGTACGTCTTCCGGAACCTCCCAACGAACCGCGCAAACAACACCGCTCTCCGGCACTGACCTATCACCTTAATCACCTCCCCCTCCACGTCCGACACCATCCGAATCGGATTCGCATCCTCCAGCCACGATCCACCCGCCACGGCGCACAATAGTACCGCCACCGCGCACCACACTACTGAAAACCGCGCCATGTTCGTTGGTTCTCTTTTACTGATCTCTCCCACTGTTGTGGAATCTCAAATGGAGATACCTCTATTTGTATTCATCAAATGTTAATTATCTAGGGACCACTCCACTACCCCTATCTTTGAATCTAAGATATTTTTAAATTTCCGTGGATAATATATATTTTAAGATAAATTATATCAATATAAATATTAAATATATAGATGGATATATAATATTACAAAATTCAGATTTGAAAAGTATTCAGGATCATGTTTCATTATGAAAATAAAATACTAAAATGATTCATAAATAGAAGATAAAAACATTGTTTAGTGAAATATTATTTTAATAATTAGGCATTATTCACGTAGGTATTATTTATTGATTTGTAGAAGGTGGATGATGTGTTCCCTGACGTGGTATTAGAGATATTATTTGCAGTCAGCATCATTGGTGGACCCAAATAACGTTTAAGTCGTAGAAGCAACTCCATTGGAGTAACGAAGCTTTGGCAAGTTATGGAAGATACCCATTGCTTCCATCACCGGATGAAGACAGTAATAAACTGTGGTAAGGTAACCGTCCAAGTGTGTGTGAAAAGGGTTCAATTTGAAGAATAGAGATAATCTATGCCCCTTTTGATCCTTGGTGCAATGAATCTGGACAAGAAAATTGGTTTTCAGAAGCTGAAACAAGTAGGGTAAAGTCATGCTCTTATCTTGATCAGCTTCGTTTTAACCAATTTCGTCCATACATTTTTTTAATGCCTTTTAATTTTTGGATTTTCAAAAACTTTCACTCATAGAAAGTTATTGCTAGAAACACATGAACTAATTCCTCTTTATCATTGATGATGATGGTAAGATTTGAGAAAATATCACTCATATTAAGAAGGAAACCTTGTTCATAATAATGGAAATATACTTCTTAGAGATACTATTCGCGTTAGAAAATAATTACATCTAAAAACAATTTATTTGATGCTATTTGTAATTCTTGGTTTAAATATGTTTTTAATCTATAATTTTACAAATATGTAATATTAGTTCTAATGAAAGTTTAATTACAAATTTAAGTAATTATAAACAATCTAAGTGATGTCATCTTAAGCATTGAAAACTGAATTTAAATATAAAAAAAATGTAATTAAAATATGATTTAGGTACCTAAAAACGTCATCAACTGTGAGATCAAAATTTGGGTTTGGGTAAGTCAAGAATATGAATGTAAAACACTCTTTTTCCATTTTTTTTCATTTTTTAGTAAATTTTAGTGAGAAAGAAATGTATACAATTTTTTAAAGATGGAAGAGTGCAAGAAGTTTTTATCTAACAAAAGATTAATCACACTATTATTTAAAATTTAATTTGATATTTTGTTATAATGTTATTTTGAATATATCACTTCAATATTATTTTTGATATATTTTTCTTCGATCAAGTGTTTTCTCTTAATTAAAATTTCTAAGTTCTGTATAAATTTTTATATTGTGGAAATTCTAATATTAGTCATTTCACACCAATTTTATGGATGAAAATAGAAGCAAACATGAAAATGACGTGAAGAAAACAAACTTTCATCTTTTGGAAATCCTTCAATTTGGATTGTGCTTATCGGATGAACAGCTTCCGGAAATAACATTTTTGGAACAAATTTTAAATCTTTTGGAAAACTTATTTTGCAACAATAATTTTTGTTATGAAATATTTTAAACTGAGTAATCTGTAAATAGTTAAAATTCAATTTCAAATTTTATATTTCCAAATGCATTCTAGAAGTTTTATTATAATTTTTTTCTAAATATCGTCAGAACATATAATTTAAAAGTTTTTGAAATACATCCTAAATAATAGTTTTAGATTTTAAAAAATTATCTTCCTTATCCCACTCTAATAGGGAGGTGAAGAAGAAATTATGAACGTGTAAAAAACAAAAGCCCAACTTGAATCAAGGTCCGTTGTGTATCTTTTCGGTGACAAATTCTTTCTCCACCCCCGTACCCTCTTCCTGCACCCCCATATAATTTTTTTATTCCATAACTACCCTTCATGAAATTACATAAATACTCTTATCATTTTTTGAAATTGTGAACCAAATGGAGGTGCATCCGGTTCTCATTTTAAAAAAATACAAACCGGACGACCTCATCCGATTCTCAACCCAGCAGATCGGAAAATCTTCAAATTCACCGTCGACAGCTCTCCAAATCCCAAATCAACTACTTTAATCATCAATATCACCTACTAATTGCTAATAAACATCACAAATTGGTTACCTAATGCTTTTATGAAGGATTAATTGAAAGATTTTGAATAACGAACGGAAGTCGCGAATGGCTTACCTAAACCGGACGAAGGTTCTCTTAACCGGATGACTAGCTAACGAAACGGCTGAAGGAAGTATTTGGCTCACTAGCACAGCGGGGAGAGCTTTGGACGATGTTTATTAGCAATTAGTAGGTGATATTGATGATTAGAGTAGTTGATTTGGGATTTGGGGGCTGTCGACGGCGAATTTGAGGATTTTTCGATCTGCTGAGTTGAGAACCGGATGAGGTCGTCCGGTTTGTATTTTTTTTGAAAATGAGAACCGGATGCACCCCCCATCCTGTTCACAATTTCAAAAAACTGTAAACCGGATGGCCTGGTTATCCGGTTAAGAAGGAGAGGAGTTTTATTAAGATAGGAGTATTTATGTAATTTCATGAAGGGTAACTATGGAATAAAAAAATTATATGGGGGTACAGGAAGAGGGTATGGTGGTGGAGGAAGAATTTGTCCTTTTCGGTCCATGCTACGAATTTCAGGCTATATTTGTTTTAATACAGCCAATATGTTTGTACAAAGGACTTAAATGTATTTCACTTTCACGTAAACTTGATTCAGTTTAAATTCATTTATTTTCTAATATTTTTGAATAATTCTTTAATTAATTGTGTCCAGATTTTGAAAATACCACAATTCTTTAGTTTTATCCTCTATAATTATTTTATTTATTTTTCACTCTCCATGTTTTATAAAAAAATGTTACTTTAGCTTTTACCAAAGACTATAACTATCTTAGTAAAATGTGTTTTCGAGTCCTTATACATCTTTTTTTGATAATTTTGTTTTATTTACTTCATTTTCAAAACTCATAAACCGTTTAGGATAGATATATTTTGAAAACATTGAAAGGTGCGGACCATTTTCAAAATTTTGATTTAATAGCAACATTTTTAATTTGATTTTTATAACATCGATTTTACAAAAATTGCCCTTTTTTTTAGTTAACAGTAGTTTTTTATTGGAATAATAATGAAAACGCATTGCACTTTTATACATTCAAAAATATAATTTTAACTAACAAAATATTATTAGTTTTATAAAAATAAGAATCGAAGAACTCTACTGGTATTTTTTTTATTTAACGGATTATACTTCAACTTTTACTCTTCCATGGATTACATAGTTAGATATTTTACTAAATAATAAAATTAATTTATAAATTTATTTAACTAAAAATTACATAAAAAAATTTAAAAACGGTGTAAATGATGATATTAAGATCGTTTCTTCTTCTCATAAGTAAGGTCGGTGATGAAGCTTGAACACATGGTACTTGTTGTCCTCACTATGGTTAAACAAATTGTGAACATTAAATTGTTGTCAGTGTCACGTGCATTAAGTATATTAAAGAAATTCAAGTGAACATTTGTTGTGTGCTTTACTCAATAATAATGGAAATTTTAAGTGTTATGCATTTTTTTTTGCCATTCTTTTTGCTGTCTCAAAATAAGAAATATGATTATTTTTTTTCTAGAGGTTTTTACGAAGTTCAGTTAGTACTTTTTTAAAAAAAATTGTTAACAAGCAATATATCAAAAACTCCTTTAATTTATATACATCTTTTATATATATATATATTATATTTATTTTGACAGTTCCTTAAAGTATCGCATTTTACTGAATGCAAATATCAAAATTTAATATAATTCGAACATTGAACTATATTAAAAAAATAAGAAATTAGTGTCTTATGTATTACTTAAGAATTATATTAAAAAAAATATAAGAGCAACTAGATATGTAATATCTAATATCTAATATTTGTGCAATAGTATTAAACTATACTAAAAAACATAAATAATCACCGATATTATGTTATGTTTTGAGCACTAACATAGAGATATCAAAAGAAATAAACAGCCACTTATGTTCAGCATCAAATTATAAATAGAATTTCGGTTGATGAGTCAAAACACTTATATTAAGAATATAATATTTTTCAAACGTAGTTCTTTAATAATTTTTTAATTTTTTTTACTGTAGTTTTCGACGTGTTTTCAAAATTCAATAACTATTTTCAAACTTTGTCTTTTAAAAGATCAATATAATTTTAAAACTCGAAAATTGAATTCCATTATTTAAAACTCAAAATTAAATAGTGCTTTAATTATAAAACAGTGGAACAATTAATTGTAATAAGGTTTAACCTTTGAGCTATGTAAATATGAAGAATGGGAAATTATATATATATATATATATATATATATATATATATATATAGACACACACACGCTATTGATATAATCTTAAGTAATTTTAAACAAATTAATATTGAGTGTACTTTACTTTCTTACACAAATTTGCTAGTTTAGTTTTCAACCTCGAACACGTTTGTTGAAAAAAGAGAGGAAAAATTAACAAAAAAAAAAAAAAAAAAAAAAAAAAAAAAAAAAAAAAAAAAACAACATGCATTGACATTATGCGAAAATATACACACGTTAACGTGAAACGTGTGTCTCTTTATTTTTATCATGCTATCTTATATTATTGAATTAAAATTCAAGTATTATAATAATTTTTATCATTTAGCATGTTAATATTGTGTTAATTGTAAATTCAATATATTTTACAATATATACAATTTTGTTTAAATTTAAACTATTATTTAACAGATTTAAATTTTAAGATTATAAGAATTTGAAGTGACATGCAAGAAAACGTAAAACTTAAAGGTATGAAAACAAATAGAAATATAATGTAAATGGTAAGAAAGAACCAATTTTAATGATTATTTCAAAATATAAATAAAATAAATAAATTTTTACATAAACTAAAAAATTTATTAAAAGTAAAAATAGATTGAAAAAAGAACCTCATTATATAGTTATAAATATTCTACAAACCTTGTTCCACACTCTTCGGTCTTCAATCTCACGTGTGGGTAACCTGTGAAAAAGTTGACCGGTCTATACTATGTTAAATTAATTTCCACGTCTTTAAATTATTTATAAAATTTTAATTAGATTTCTAAATAAAAACATATAATCTTTTATCTTATAAGTTTTTTAATTGAGTTAATATAACTTTTAAAACCCATCATAAATTATATTTTCTTACAGTTCCAAATTATTATAAACTAATTCTAGAAGTTTAATTACAAAAAAGTTACAAGATCTTACTCAATTGCAAAAGTTTAATCTGGAGTTATAATCTTCTGTACTATTGTAATCTTTCAACCAAATTATTATTTATTTTTGAAAACTAAAATAATTAAAAGCACTTTGGTGATAGTTATGATTATGAGCTTAGTTAATCTGCCTCTAATGAAATCTGAAAAGGCTAAAAACCCCTTCCCGGATGGGGTGTCACCAGTTGCTACTGTGATTTGAATTTTGACTTTTTGAACAGACATCAGTTACACGTAAACTCGTGTGAAGAGTATTCTTTTTTTACGTTAAAAATATTGGATTTAATTATAACTTTGAATATTTTAATTGGTTATTAAGATTTCTATATTAAATATTTAATACTTTTATTTTTATATAAATATTTTATCATCTGATTTTGTTATTAGTGGAATGATATATTTATTATATTTATCTTTTCATCTCAAAGTCATTAATTAACTCACGTATTTGTTACGGCTTTCTTCTGTAATCTCTAATTTATCGATCAATTAAAATCACATTTATTTAATGAAAATATTCAACTAAAAATAATCAAAATTATGAGATACTTAATACATAATTAAACCATAATATTATTAGAAAAAGTAATATATACTTAGATAAAATCAAACCTTACATATTTGAAGACTTTTCCTAATCTTAGTTGAATACCAAAATAATTTCTGTCTTTTTCATTGTTGCTCTTGCAAGTGGCAGTTGATTTTTATGTTGCAAAAACTTCATAAAACGATGAATACAAGAAATTTACAAGTCAAAACATGAGTAACATGTTTGGTAAAACTTCATAGAGAGATTAAGATAACAAGTTGGTTGCAGAGTTGATTTTTTATTTTTCTTTTTAAACTTTAGCAAATGTATTTGACCAGTAGTTGGGGAAACAAAGTTAAACTTTATAACTTAACGTATTCCCACTCTCGTTGGATTTTTAACTGAAAGTGCTTATTCGATAAACAAAATAACTCTGACTAATAAAACTATAGTCCATTACGCAATGCATACATGGGTGAACATTTTTTATTGTGAGTTACATAGAAAACTTTAACAATTAATTCAGAAATATAGTTAATTTGAATAATTTTAAAACTTATACTTTGTGATTTTTGAATTTGAAAAATTATACTTTATTAGTTCGAAAACGTATTGAATTCAAAAAAAAAATATTATCAACAAATAAAAAGTTTATGATAATCCTACAATAAACTAAAACATTCTGTGGTTCTTATTAATTATCAGCAATCTTATTTTACGTGAAATATTTTACTTTTTTAATAGTCAGGTTTCACATTAACATGTTTAACACAAATATATAATTTAGGTGTTGGAATTACGAACACAAATTAGTCTTGATTTTTTTTATTTTAATTTTAGACACATATTTTGTATGATTTCGAATAAATTATGATTCAAGTAATATATAATTGTATCCAATGATAAAGATCTACCATGGAGGATGAATATCTCCAAATATTGTCCCCATCTTCATAAACCAATAAAATTAAGTTTATTGATAAAAAATTAACATAAGCCAATTTAAAATTGTTTATTGACACATTTTTAATGTCTAAACTATACATTTGCTTATAAGTAAGAAAACACCACAATTTCCATATAAATCTTTGCTTATACTTATAATAATTTCATTGATTATTGTTACATGTTTCAATAAAAATATTAAATATAGATTTTTAAATTCAAATTAAGTATGGAAAATAAACGGTTTAAGGTATATGATCATTTGATATTGATAATTAGACTTTTTTTTTAATAAAAGGGTTTAATTTTCTTTTAAAATTATCAAAATGGACAAACTATATTTGTAAAATCGAGTTCATTTTAAAAAGATTATGCTTGCAAGCATGCTTTTAATTGTATAATTTTTTAAATTATATTATAAATATAATTTCAATTATTATTATTATCGTTAATTATTTATTACAATGAGATTAGAAGCGTATAAGAAATAAGATATCAGTTTCATTTTTATTATTATTATTATCAAAATGAAATTGACTTTGCAAGAAAAAAAAATCTGTTTTCAAGGATTTAAAATTAAAAAATTAATAAAAATAATGAAGTCGTATTGGAAAGTACGAATTCTTTAAAATGAAATAGTCTTTGCATTCACGATTTGTTTATTTTGTATTCTTTTTAAATCTACCAATTTTCACAATTTTTTAAAAATTATATCTTTTTACAAAAAAAAAATCCCATAATTAAGTTTTTCATTGTATAGTTAGACTTATTGGGGGCATGTAAATGATCATCCAACTATCATCATGAAGTTCATTATTAACTTGTTCACAATAGTAACTAATAATGTTGGAATCCGTGTGAAAAACCAGTTTCTTACCATTTTAGAATTCATCCATTGGCGTAATCTTAATAGAAGAGGTTTGAACCTCATAATATAATAATCAACCTATGATTCACTAGGATTCTGATATACCAATTTCATGTGTGAACAATTTTCATTTTTATCTTGAAACGAGTATGTGTTTAATCCCATTTATGAAAAAGACACACATAAAGTAATAATGAAAATAATTCATTAAGTAAAAACTAAGAAAAGTCAAAAATATCGTAATTCTCATTTTACAAATTGTTACTAATAAATTAATATCACATATAAAATAAAATAGCATATATGACCAGCAGATTATATTTCCTAGTGGCCATAGACCAAACAATTTGATTTTATTTTAATATATAATCTTATGAATAAAAAATAACAAATATGAAGAAAACTTTACCTACTGAAGAAGTCTATCAGTCTTAGCTTAAAGACAAAGAAAATAGCTTTGAACATTCTAACAGTAACTCTCGTAGATTAATGTATCATAAAAGAAATTGGAATGTTATGTTTTCTCATGGTCTTTTAAACATTATAAGTAACTCCACTATTTCAAATTAATATCTTTTACCATATTACATCAATTATTTCACGCACATTTTCCTTTCTTTAATTAAACATGTACTGGGATCCCCAATCAATTTTAAAATATTATCCTTTCTCTATATATATTCATATTATTTATTTAAAAATACAATAAATATATCTTATTTTAATTTTAATTTATTTATTTTTCACTTTAATTATACGTATATATTAATATGTGTATATTATATTAACAAATCAAGTTAATCCTGTCTCACATCCTTTTTATTATTGAGCTTTGATGAAGTAAACAAAACCCCATAATCCTAATGTGATAAAGACCTCCATTTGATATAATCATGGCCTAATTTTTATTCAAATTGCTAATCAATTATATGCTGCATAATTATATATACATGCATACACACGTAGTACGTTTCTTTCTCTTTCTCTATATATATTTAAGAAATGTAGATGAGATGAAATGGCATTAGAAAAATTTCAGCTTCTACATACTTCTTCTCCAAGCTAGATTAATTAAGAATTAACTTGGTTTAACTGACGACATGAGTTTGTTTAACTATCCGTATCACATATTTGTTAGAATAATACGATGACGAAAGCATCTTAGAAGAATCATGTATAAGTGACATTAGCATGGTTATCCATTTTTAAGATTTATGTAATACTGGGTTTTGCAGTGTTGAAAAGGTCGTTAATTTAAATTTTGATGAAAAGGACACGTGGCATGGCCCCACTTAACCTGCTCCCGTACGTGTTGACGGAACTTAATCTCTTGGAACGCACACAAAGTTTGAGTCCAAGCTGTTTGGAGTAATTTTCCAACCAAAAGATTGGAAATGAAATGTGATTATATTATCATTATCCCAAAACACAGTTTCCCCACGCTAATCTCACCTCGTTCTTAACAACCCCACTCTACTTCTTTCCCCTTCATGCAATTCATTCATTTCTCTACTAATTACAAAATTTCAAAGTAAAACAAATATTATATTATTAACAATTCAGTGTTAAAAGTACACAACCTTTTCCTTATATTACCAAATAACAAGAAAAATATTATAATCACGTAGAATTTTAAGAGGTAAGATAAAGTTTATTTAAGCTTTGATCAAATTCTATCTTTTCTAACAATAATTGCAAGAATTTTATTGATAGAATATTTTAAATTAAAACTCACTACAAGAATATTTTTCGATATTCAAGTTAATAGAAAATTTAAAAAAATATAAATAATAGATATGAGATTGAGTATATATTTTCTATAAAATTAATATTTATTTAAAGATTTTTTTAAATTAAAATTAATCTATTCATAATAAATAAAAATCATGATAATTGATAATAGAATATTTTTTTTATACAAATAATCATCATAAAATATATTTCATCGTCATATTTAATTACATTAGATTTAATATTATCGTACAGGAAGGTACACATATATTTTGAAAAATAAAATATCAAATAAATTAAATGCGTGTTAATAATTTTAAATAAAAAATTTATATAACACGTGGATAAAACAAATATATTTATATTCATCATCTATCCATATTAAAAGTCAGGTTTTAAAGATGATAAGTATAGTTAGTCAATTTAGAAATCACATTTAAACAATAACTTAGACTATACATGTGAGTATAAATTTATTTGTCATTCTTTCTTAATATCTTCTTGTATAATCTCATAAACTTCTTACAAAATATTAAAACTAATGAAATTAGGTGAATATATACAATTTTATTTTTATAAACACATGTTCCACCCTTTATTTGAAAATAAATATTTTAAATTTATTATATTATAAAACAAATACTAATTGTGAATTTTTTGACTAGAATCTTATATTTTCAATTTGAATTGACTTAAAAATGTTATTCATATAAAATAATTTATGCAAAATAATATAATATAATCCAGTAATTGATATAACACACTTTTAATTTAATTAACCAGGATCTGACTTTGATAAATTAACACATAAAAATAAATATTACACGTTTTCTTTAAGTTTTTTTGAATGAACTCTTGAACCTTTACTAAATTAATACATTGCATGAATTATTATTTAAAAGCCTTTTAGAAAAGAAAGTTTTAAACGTGAAAATATTTTAACTAGTTCAAAATACAATGTCTTGAATGTGAATGAAGAAAATAAGGTAACTGCAATAACATCTCAGCTCTGGTTAACAGAATCTAAAATCTACAACCTTTCTCTCTTCTCCTACCATAAAGTCAACATTATATCTTCATTGTAAAATATTCTTATATGAGTTTTGTCAATGTTGGTTCATTAGTAACTAAAACCATTTAGGTTAACACACTCTAACAACATTATGATTTTCAATAAATCCTGCGCAATAATTTATCTTCTTATTTAAATATTTTTTAAAAGGACTTCCTATTTAAATAGTCAAGGAAAAATCATTAAACTACCTGCAACAAGTTTCAAGAACGGTTACTTGATTATTTTAATTTATTTAAATAATCAAACATGTCGTACATTTCAGGACTTTTGATGAATTATTCCAGGTTATAAACTTGTGAATTTTTAGCTTCCACGTGCATGAAGATATAGTAAAGAATAATATATCAAGATTAAAATTCAACATCAATTTATCTACAATTGGTTCATACTATTTAAGATACTCTTTTTCTGTTTGATTCACCTATTTAAGTTGGGCTAGGACCATTAAGAACAATGAATTTCTGTTTATATATCGAGTTTTTATTAGTTATATTTTTTCAAAATGTACAAATATCACATGGTTAAATTATAAGAAAAACTATTATAGGAAATTGTTTTATACCAACTGCTCTACGCGCTAGGTGATATTAGCCTCATAGATTTTATTTTAAATTTTTTTGCTTGAATTTACCTTCAAAATTGTATCTTATTTGACTTATTTGTAGTTCCTACTCTGACAACAATAATGTAAAATGGAGAAATACTAAAACTATAGAAGTTTCTTTTGGAAGGGAAAGAATCCCCTCTCGTTACACTACAAACCAAAAAGTCAAAAACATAGGAATGAGGCTTGTCCCAGACAACTTTTGAAACTTCCTAACTTCAATTCTTAATCATATAATATTAAATTAATGTATGACTAGTATATGTCTCTTATATATATAGAATTGTAACATATCTTGCAAATTAAAATATCTATTTTGGCATTTTTATTAACATTTTCATTTCCATTGCCCTTCACTAGAATTCTCAGATAGATGTGATAACCCCATATATTTAGGACTATTATAAGTCCCTGCGTTTGTCGTTTATGATATGCATATCCTTCCAGTTCATTTATTTAAATGCTGCTTTGTCATTGTATAAACAACATGTTCAATTAATTTATATTTTATCTACATCTTCTAGAAACCAATCCAACTAAGGTTGAAAGCTTACCAACCAAGTATAATTTTCAATATCTGAAGAACAAAAGCAGGAGAAGAAAAAAAGCACAACTACTAGCTTACACAACTTTCCAAAAAGAAATACTACAACTAGAAACGCATCGTGTTAGATAATAACCCTTTTGTGCTACATATCTGCACAGAAAAACAATTGAGACTGATAGAGACTACACTTTGAGTTTTCACTGTATTATTGAAGTTTTTACTACCAGTTTTGTAAATATATATACATCTCTTTCTTCATAAAACGACACTGATTTCAGTAGAAAATTTTAGAGCCATCAAATTTAATTGTATATATCAAGACAGTGTTGATGAATAGATAAGTATCCAAGCATTAATAAGGTCAACGAAAACCTAACAAAACAAGAGAAGAAAATAAGGTTGTACTGATAGAGCAGTATGAAATCACGAGCAGCAGCTTGTGCAAGTCTTCACCAAATGGAAATTAGAAAGTGAAAGGAAAATGTCGAAGGTGCTTTGGCAATTGATAATATTCGAAACATGACAAGTCAAAGTTCATAATTTTCCAAATTTGTGACCTTGAGTGCATGAAAGTCAATCAGGGGTAGCTACGTCATTTGGCTTTAACCAACATCTTAGACTTGGGATACTCGGTTCCCCATTATTAGATAATATTAAACAAATAAAATTATTCAGATCTTTGGCAATTTCTTGCTTGCCAAACAACCCCTTCATTCTATCTCTCTATATATATTATGTACAAAAGGAAGAAATCCATGGCATATAGGACCTAGACAACTAATCAAAAGTAACCTTTACATGAAAAAATCAACATTGTGCTGGTATAAAAAGGAGCTGAAAACCTCTTTTCTTTCTGAGCAGTTGAAGGTTTTGAATAACCTTTCACTTCCGAAGTCTTAAAACCATTTCCATTTCCCTATCTCTCTAAATTCCTACCTAACACATTCATATATCTCAACAAGTTGAACCTTCTTCGTGTATATATCTCTATAGAGACATCTTTGATCAGCTAAGAGATTGTAGATTCATTACCATCATAAAGAGTTCAAGTTTCGAGCCTCAATTTTTCTCTCTTGGTCACCAATGACCCTCATGAAAATGATATGGAAATCCATCTTCCCCGGTTGTTACAAGGGCGAGTATCCCTCTCCGAAGCCAAAGAAGGTGGTGGCTACAAAGCCAAATTCTTCTCACAGGATTTCTGTGACGGATTTGAGTTATCCAAGCACGACTCTTTCAGAGGATCTCTCCATTTCTCTAGCGGGGACTAACCTGCATGTTTTCTCACTAGCCGAGCTCAAGATTATCACGCAGTCTTTCTCTTCTAGCAACTTTCTAGGAGAAGGTGGGTTCGGACCAGTGCATAAAGGGTTCATTGATGACAAGCTTAGGCATGGCCTTAAGGCTCAACCCGTGGCTGTTAAGCTCTTGGACTTGGACGGCTCGCAGGGCCACAAAGAGTGGTTGGTACGTATTTTGTTTTCTTCCTCATAAATTTGTCACAAACACAATGAGTGCTTTTTCAGATATTTACTTTGATTAGAACGTGCTTAGTTATGTAGATGAAAGTGGCCTCTTATTCTTTTACAAGTTTTTCACATATTGTTTGAATAAATCAATGCATCATGATAAAAACTTATATTATAAATCAATGGAGGTTAGGGAGAGGGTTATTCAGATCTTGTAAAGAGAATACTTGTATTTATCTATCCATGTTTTTCATAAAATTATCTCTTACAGAAAAAATTATAGTTAAGTTCTAAAAAAATATTTAATGTCATTTTTATTAAGTAGTTAAGTATTTAATTAAATGAGCTGTTATTAAATGAAAAAGTCAGTTGTGACCTTTCGGTTTTCTAACTGGTGTATGCTGATGACAGACTGAAGTTGTTTTTCTGGGGCAACTAAGGCATCCACATCTGGTGAAGCTGATAGGATACTGTTGTGAAGAAGAACACAGACTTTTGGTATATGAATATTTACCAAGAGGCAGCTTGGAGAATCAATTATTTAGAAGTACGATTTTTATTCATTATTAATTGTCTTAATCTTGCCATAAGCCTAAACAATGATTAACTAATTAACCTCTTGATTAATCGTCTTTATTGTGGCAACTAATTCAGGATTCACAGCATCACTACCATGGTCAACGAGAATGAAAATTGCTGTTGGGGCTGCCAAGGGTCTAGCCTTTCTTCATAATGCCGAGAAGCCAGTCATCTATAGAGATTTCAAAGCTTCCAACATCTTGTTAGACTCTGTAAGTGTCCCTACTTTGTTCTATAAAAAGAATAACATGAAATATTAAATGATTGGTTTAACTAAGGAATCTCCATATAGTATTGTTCTATTACCGTAATTCTTACTCTTCTCATTTGATATTCTTGTAGGATTACAATGCAAAGCTATCTGATTTTGGGTTGGCAAAAGACGGTCCAGAAGGAGATGACACCCACGTTTCAACCCGAGTAATGGGCACACATGGATATGCAGCACCAGAATATGTCATGACAGGTAACTTTATAATTTTCAATGCCAACTAATCAACTTTTCTAGTAACACTTGATTATATTAAACTGGTTTTGTACCTAAGATGATTAAAAAAGTGAAAGTATTCTAAAGACACACTGATATCATTAGCTGTTATAATGCTCAACTTAGCTAGAATTCTTGCAGCTAAATAACTTTATAATAATGTGTTTTTTTTTTTTTGGTGTAGGTCACTTAACAGCAATGAGTGATGTGTATAGTTTTGGGGTAGTGCTGTTGGAGCTGCTAACAGGGAGAAGGTCAGTGGATAAGAACCGTCCTCCAAGGGAACAAAACCTAGTGGAGTGGGCAAGGCCAATGTTGAATGACTCAAGGAAACTCAGTAGGATAATGGACCCTAGACTTGAAGGGCAATATTCTGAGATGGGGACCAAAAAAGCTGCTGCATTGGCTTACCAATGTCTGAGCCACAGGCCTAGGAGCAGACCCTCAATGAGCACAGTGGTTAAGACCCTTGAGCCACTTCAGGATTTTGATGACATTCCAATTGGAACATTTGTTTACACTGCTCCACCGGATCATAACAATGAAGTGCAGAATAGGGATGCAAAGGATCAACTTGAAACACCTAGAAGGAGGGAAAATAGCAATGGCCAACACCATCACAGGCACAATATTAACAGGCATCATCCTCTGAAGTCCCCCAAGAGTCCAAAGCCACAATCACATTTAGGTTCAGTGAATGATCACAACAAACACAGAAATGGTAGAGGCAGTGGATCAAACTCTCCTCCATCACATGTTAAAAGGCCAGGAATCATTGCCTAATAGGACACATAAACCATCATATACACTGTACATATATAGATATTTTCACTTCATTTTTCCCACAAAATTGTTTAGTTTTATGTAGCTTTTACCAAGTTTCTTGTAGGCCAGTGCCATATATTATGCCAAGTAAAAAGGAAGGCAGAGACAACAAAGAGTGAGCGTGCAAGAATTTATATGATTAATATATGGTCCACACATGGAAAACATGCATGAGTTATCTTCTTTTTGGTTATATAGTAATTTAATTTCTTCAACTAAAGGAGGATTAGGAAGTTAATTGTTTTAAATTGCATGTGTATATATAAATATTGTGATGAACTTTTCTTCTGGATGGATCAAAAGACTTGTTCAATAAATGGACAATTACCAACTTCTTAGTTGTTGAACAAACTTAAAAGATCTTTCAAAAATGGTTACAGCTAAGAGGTTTGACCAAACAACATGTAATATATTATTGAATAACATGTGTGTAGGCTCATTTTAGATGCTAAAGTTTTTATCATATATATTGGAGACAGCAAGGAACCCTCGTATCTGTGTGGACTTGATGAATAAATAAAGATAACCATGATGATGATGATAGGGTTGGGGAGTGATTAGAAAAACTACAGTATTAATTGGTGGCTCTACTAGTCTATTTCACACAACCTTTTTAATTGAATTGTTAATTGCACAGCTCAAATCATTGATCAAAGTTCCTTAAATATAACTGTAATCCAAAAAACTTGTAATAATAATAATAAAAATAAATTTATATATACTGAATAATTAAATATCATAATTTTGTAAGAACAAAAAATACAATTAAAACCTAATTTTATAATTTTTAAGCTTTAAAATAGATACAAAGTTTAAATTAAGTAAATAATAATACTTATATCTAAATGTCAGTATTATATATACACGCACAATAAGGTCTATTAAAAATTACCGGGCTGCATATAAAATAAAAAAATAATAAGCATTTTAAGTTGACTTTTAATTTTCTAAGAAAAATTTAGAATAATATTTTAAACATTTTTCGGGCAAAATTATCAAATTAGTGTAATTTTTTTTTTAAATTCCCAAAATTGTGTATTTTTTATTTTAGTTCCCGATACGGGTAAATGGTGCAGAGATTGCACGATATCATTATGAATAAATCGTTCTATTGTACAATTTAATTTAAGATATATGAAATTGTGAGAAGATAACACAATTTAGTTAAAGGAATGAATTTATGGAATAAAGATACCGTTTTAATTAAGTAATTAATTGATTAATTAAAATGGTTAGACTATTGCAAGAGTTTAGAATGATTAATTCTCCCACCTTTCCTCTTTTTTCCATGTTGTATTGAGTTGTGCACATAAAATTAAATTAAAATTAATGCATAGTAATAAAAAGGTTTTAGAAATTTTAATGAAAATGAAAAGTACTTCCACTTTTTTTTTTCTTTTATAAAAATTCTAAAACTTATTTATATTTTTTTTCCTTTTTAAAACTACTTGTGCTCTTTTTTCTTCTTTTATAAAAATAACCATTGTTTTAATTTTATAAAAAATCTCAAACTACTTTCCCTTTTTTTTTTTCTTTTGTACAAATTCCCAAACTTACAAATTATCTATGTAAAAAAATATAAAAAAGAGTGGAAGTACTTTTAAGAAGAAAAAAATGTAAATAAGTTTTAGAAACTAATCAATTCAAATAATTTAAATTTTCTCTATATATAAACCATTCAAATTCAAACCGGTAACTTTTCTTCATATTCTTCTATTCAAATTAATTTCACATTTATTTCAATTACTTAAATCACAACTAATTAATTTCAATTACTATATTTTTATTTTCATCAAAATTTCTAAAACCCTTTTATCACTATGCATTAATTCTAATTTAATTTTATGTGCACAACCCAAATAAAACATGGAAAAATAGGAGAGAAAAGGTGGGAGAATTAATCATTCTAAACTCTTGTAGTATTGGAGTAGCCTAACATTTTCAATTAATCAATTAATTACTTAATTAAAATGGTACCTTTATTCCACAATTTCATTCTTTTAACTAAACTGTATTATTTTCTCACGATTTGATATATCTTAAATTAAATATGTACAAAACGATTTATTCACATATGCACGATCTACCCATGTCCAGAAATAAAATAAAAAAATACACTATTTTAGAAATTTTAAAAACAAATTATACTAGTTTGAAAAATTTGTCCATTTTTCGTTAGCATGTTGTGACTCTTTTAATGGGTGGATTTTGACTTCTTTTTTTTTGGTTGATTTTTCAGTTCTTTTACAGTTTTTTTCTACTAGCCAAAATTGTGAACTTTTTAGTTAGAATTGGTGGACACTTGCTTGTTTGCTCTATCTAACCTGTTGATCCAATTTGACATCTGGTACTGATAGAAATAAAAAGAAAATAAAATATAATTATAATAGGTAATATAATGTAATGAGTGTTAATAGAGTATTTATAATAAAAAGTGATTCATATATATTATAAATCTAAATTAGTATACATGTCTGTCGTAATAAACTTTGTCATACACTCATGTTAAGATTACAATTTATAACTAAAAGGTTCTTACTTAATCAGTGTGAATAAAACAGATTTAATTTTTGTAGTTTTTTTATATTATTGTAACTTTTATTATATAATTTTAATTTACAGAAATATTTGTTAGTAGATGTGTATATCAGTATTTATAAAAATAATTATGGAGAGTAATTATGTTTAAATAATTTTTATTCACACATATCTCAAATTATTATAATTTATAAAAATGTCTTTAAAAAAATATTACCACTGTAAAATTTTTCTCTGTTCCACCTTCGTTTGATATGTCCAGAATTTTAATAAGAGATGTTAAAAAATAATAGATATTCTCTCACTTTCAAAGTAAAATTTCTTCAATATTAAATATACAAGATATGTTGACATCAGTTGTTTAATTTAAAGATCTTTCTATAGGAATATATATTTCTTTTGTAATTTTTTTTCTATATTAAAACTACTCTTGTAAATTAAAAGAGGCTTAACTAAAATTCTTAACGAATTGTTTTAACCTGGAATTTTATAATATTTTAAGATAATCGTCCTTGTATTATTTAATTTATAGTATGATATCATGTGATATAATATTTATATTGCTTCTGACAGCACACTCCTTCTAGCGTCATGCCGAATCATGAATCCCTGTCAATATTTATTTATAAAGTGATAAGAATTCAAAAAAGGGAAACCAATGTGCTTATAAGTGTCACACCCTTTATCACATTGTGCACCATCTTCAATTAAGCTTTTTCATTATTTATTTCTTAATCATGATGGAATTTTTAGTTTATATAATCAAAATAATATGCCTTAATATTAAATTAGATAAATACAATATTTTTGTAAAGAAAGAGATAAAAAAACGTGGTCATATAAAGATTAAATATGTGAAATTATCAACAATGAATATTCTTAGAAGTTTATAAGTAATTAGAGTTAGTTCTCTGTAATATTTTACTTATATTTTATAAGAAAGGCTAAAACTTGTAAATATTAATACATAAATAATCTTAAGTTATAAAGATGGTTATCTATAGACAGATTACAGCAATCTTTTCAATTATTGCATTAAAATTATTTATGTTTGAGTTTTTTTTATTCCGTTTTTCTACCTTTTTAATAATTTATTTATTTCAATAATTTATTTTAGACACTTTATCATTTTTTTACTTTCCTGTATTATTTAATTACATATTTTATATATTATTTTTGCTCATTTGTTTTCAAATCTTAAATAAAATTTGCTTTGAAAATATTTTTATTTCCAGATATATTTATAAATATTCAATTTATAAAAAGTTAGGGCATATACCAATGACGAAAAATTTAGTTTGAAGGATGGAAGGTCATTTTCTAAACCAAATTTAGGGGTCTAAATCAACCTCTCTACCGAGTCATCAAATAGGAAGCAATAAGAATAATAGAATAAAAGTAAAAAATACCTTTGACAAATATTATTTTAAATATTTATTTCTTTCTATCAATGATGTCGCCGACAAAGGTTCGATTGGCCATGCAAAAGAAATTACTCAAATAAGAAAACGTTAATGCTCGCCTCGTTAAAAGTTGAGAAATATATATTCGTTGTTTTTTTTTTTTTTGTTTATTTTAGAAACCATTTTTATAATCATAATATATTTTACACACACATTTTTTTAATTAAAAAAATACTTTAGAAGGAAAAGCAAAAAGACATAAAACTAGAATGATCTTCTTGCAAGCAAGTTCTTAGAAATATGTTAGTCATATCCAAGCATAGTACAATGACTACGGTCAATTCCTTTTATTCCCTTTTGAAATTGTCAACATTTCGTTTTATTTTGTCACTTTAGTAGATACACTACTTATTATCTAAATATTCGATTAAATCACATGATATTTTGAATTATAATGAGTGCTTTTGTTTGGGTATTTGTTTTATATTTTATTACTTTCTAATATCTCCGGTTTAAGGTTTGTGAATAATAAAATATGAATTAGGAGGAAGATTCCGCTAAATTGGTCTAATATTTTAAAAAATAGTCTCAAACATTCTGTGAAATATAATGTTGGAACCAAAACCCAAGAAAAAGCTTACCCGTTCTTATGAAACCAAAATGGGGTTACGAAAAAACGAAGATTTGATAGGTTTTGCCCCATTAAATGGTGTTCGTGATCATCTATACATATATATAGAAATTACAAAACCTACGTAGGAGTTCCATTAGGGTTATGTAGTGTTCAGAAAATAAAATCATAGGAATTTTCCTTTGTTGAAGGAACAAGAATGAACCGTGACAAAAGTATTGATAAAGCAATCAAACTTCGAAGGCGTGGGGGCAGAACAAGAAGAAACAGTGATGGTGGAGATATACCACTCAGCCACCATAGTCAAGTGCTTGGATTTTGTTGCTTCCTTCTTCTAATCACCATATTATCCTTAATTTTGTTTTTTATCTTTTATCTCATAATATAGCCTTATGATGAAGGGAGAAACAAAAGGTGAAGTGGGCTTTTGGTAGATGATTTTTTTTTTTTTGCTCTAAAATAAAGAAGGGAGAGGGACTAGAGTAAAGATATTTTTTTCCTTTATTCATACACAATAATATATATCTTTTTCATGAGTGTTTAAATGTATCTTTCTTTTCTTGAGATAGAAAGAAATATAGATAAATAAATATCTCTCTTGTTGTGTTACAGGGTTGTTAAAAAATGGAATATAATTGTGCAAAAATTATTTTATTTATTTTAACAACTTAAATCAGAAGGGGTTTTCTTGAAAGATGAACATTTATTACATTTTTTGCAATTTTTATGAAACAATTGTTTCTTTTTCTATAAAAGAAAATATATTTTAAGTCAGATAAATTTGACCTAAAAGCTTTTGTTAATATAGGGTAGGCGAATTATTATCCATGCTTCTTTAATTAGTTCAGCCAATGAAAAAAAAAAAACAAAAATAAAACGGGCCTGGTGGTAAATAATAACTGTTAATGGACTATGTGGATTATGGATTGGAGACGGCTTCTTTCTCCACCTTCATAGTTTCTTCCGACAACTACATTCTTTTTCAATTTTTTTACACTTTCATTCATTAAAGATTGCACTATCTATTTTATTCCTGTAATACACTTTCATTTTTGCTTTCGGAAATAAAAAATACACCTTCAAAATAGATTATTATAAAAGCAAAAAAATACACCTCCATGTTTACTTTCATAATGGCCCATATTCTAAGTTTTTTTAGAATAATCCATTTCAAAAGTTATTTTCAAATCTGAAAGTTAAATTATGGTTCTGAAACAGTTTATTCCAAAATGTGAAATTTGACTTAAAAATAAATTATTCCAGAAGTCAATTTTTTATGTTTCGACATAGGCTGTTTCGGAAATTAAAAAATATATAAGGGATAAAGAAGTTTTTTCAAAATGGACAATTTAGAAAAATAAAGAAGGTATGGAGGTGCTGGAAGAAGTTATGGAGGTGCAGGAAGAAGTTCTGTACATTGAATATAAAATATTGGTCCGAAAATGCATTCTTAAAATGCAGCATGGCTACATGGGCTCTGTCGAAAGATGCACCAGTCCCATCTAATAGATTACTAAACCCAAATACCCAAGTGTAGGTTTAAATTAACTTATTTATATTTAAAATAATTTCATAAAATCTATTAGATTTGAATTAATTTCATTTTAAATTGTTTATTTTTTAAATTTTAATAAAAAAGTAATACAAAATTTATTAAATTTTAACTTTTTGTTGGATAAAGTATCCACCAAATATAAAAAAATATTAAAATATTTAATAACTATTAATATTTTTAAAATATGAGCATTGATAAATGTTATTTTTTCATTAAAGTTCACAAAAAATTCTAAATCCTATTGATTAAATTATTCTCAATTAACGTTGATTAGAATTATTTTCAGCTCATGTTAACTACAATTATTTAAGTTTACATCCGAGTTATCTTTATAACGTAATTTTTTTCATTTTCTTTTATCAATTTTTCAATTGACGTCGAATAAAAATTTTTACTTAACATCAATATAAAAATTTAAGTTAATGTTGGCCGAGTCAAAATGAAAAAAAAAAAATCCTAACATAATATTGCTAAAAAAAATGACATTTGCATTATTTATAAAAAAGTAACCATGATATATGTCAACAAAAAAAAGTTCACATCCGTAAAAAAAATAATATTTTCAATATTGATTGGGAAAACTTTGACTCGAACGAAAAATAATAATGATGAATAAAAATATCATAACAATGTAAATAAAAAAATTACTCATCTTAACATCACTAAAGAAAATCTTAGTTCAAATGAAAAGTAATTCTTTCAATATTGACTAGAAACAATAAATTTAATTGATATTGATAGAAAAAAAACTTTGACTAACATAAAGTAAAAAAATCTCAATCAATACAAATTTAAAAAATTGTGATTGATAAATACGATCAAGTATAAAAGAAATTTTCTTTAGCATTTATTAAAAGATATTGTTGAGAGTCGGACACCTAGTATCTCGATCTTAATCTAACTAACAATCAATCAAAATTGAACTAAAAAAACATTTAAGAAAAGATGACATAAATTTAAGAATTAAAAAAAAAAATTTTAGATAAGGTGAAATTATCTCATTTTAATTTCTTCTATCTTTTTTTTACTTAAACAACATATTCTTTTATGAAATAATTTTAAAGTTTTTAAAAATTCTTCAAATTTCCTATCCAAACTGTTTTGAAAAGAAGGATTTCATCAAAAAAGTTAATTTACTGCAAATGTATTAACACGCTATCTCCTATTGGTAACTATTAGTATTTTTCCCATAAATTAGCCTATTGAGTAGTATTAGAAGTATTATGCTATATTAATATGATTCATTCTCCTCTAATTAATATATCTATTTTTTATTTTATTAATGTTATTTTACTAACTCTCATTTAAAATATATGGCTTTGATTATTTTATATTGTAAATATTGAAATAGATCATAAACAGCAAATGATTCGTGGAGAGCAGAATGAGGCTCTGAGCTGTAAGCAAATGCATAATTTATTTATCCCATGTGACATAATTGGTTCCATTCGGCTCAGTGGCCATCAAAATTTCAATTTCTTCATTCAAACACGGTACAAACCAAAAATTTAATAAGTGGATTTTTATGTCATTATTTACTTGTGTCATTGTTAGTCACATTAACAACAATAAGTGTGGCCTTATTAGTAGGAAGAGATAAAAATATATTTTGAAGGACTATCTTTATTTTTAAAGTTTAAATAGAAATATTGTAAGATATAAAAAAAATATAACAATTTAAAGTTAAATAAATATGTTTAAAAAAATTATCTAAATATAAGATTATAAGAATTTAAAAGTAATTAAAAAAAAACTCAAAATATATTTTATCATTAAACACATATGATATATTGTGTAAACATGTCTATTTGTAATTTTTTCTTTTACATTTATAAGCTCTTTAACTTATAAATTAACCAAACATAAAATAATTTAGCTTAACAACTTTTAGTCACAGTTACGCACTTTAGTTATCAACTAACATATCAGTTTCTTTTTTTATAATAGCGATAAGTGGATCCAAAGATTTTACCAGAGCAACACGCACCACTTGAATACTACTCCTCACAGCCCTAAACATGTAAATATTACACATTAAGAAAATTTATAGAAGACCATAATAGAAGACAAAATTATGCAAGATAAACCATATAAATTATTGTAAATCGCATTTGAAAGTGAGAATTAATTTTTATGGCTTAGAATATATATAATAGTTCCCCCAGCTGGTAGTACACATGATGCATGATATCTAATAAACTACCAATCAAAAGATTCCAAAAGATTATTCTATCCTCTTTCCCCGTTTCTCTTGGATCTTTAACATGCCAAAGAAGAGGTAATGGTAAGGTATGTCATCAACTTCAAACTCCACAATAACTCAAGCATTTTTTTTCAAGATTAGAGATTTTTTTTTGTTCTCATAATTAACGTATTCACACAAAGTTTATAATGTCCCATTCATAATCTTCATACCATTTTATCACTCGTCCTAAACAACATAAACATTAATCTAAGACGCGTTATCCCTATTGCAAGATGAATCAGAAGATATAGTTTTTATTTACGTAGACATGCATTACTCAGCTTAGGCTGGACCAGTGAAGCATATGCAGAGAAAGAAGACCTACAATTTTTGTATCTATCACAAGAGACAAAGCATTGAATGGGCACAAATAATGAATTTATCGTCTAGGTGTTTTTCTTATAAAAGAAGATATACGTAATGAAAATTAATTAGTGATACATTATAATTAATGTGATCTCCCTCAAAATCTTAGGTGTTTGGCAGCTATATTGTACCACAAGTCATGCTAACTTGAAACAAAAGGCTTAGACCCAATACAGAAGCCACTCTCTTTTGATTAATTTTTGTCATACACATAAAGACCTTTGTTTTAAAAAAAATAAGTTATTTTTTCATGTAGATAAATGATATACATGTAACTAATATTTAGAACTTATCCCTTTTGCAGATTTCCTGCGTAAGTTGGGTGCTAATTCTGATGAGGAGATAAGGGTTCTTCATGATGATCCTCTCATCTGGTTGCTCTTTGAAGGATGCTATTTGTGTTTGTAATTTTCTATTTTTTACTTTTTTTTCTCTATGTATGCAACCAAAAAGTCAATATGGACTACCAAAATACAGTTCCTCTCTACAAATGGTTAATGCATTTTGGGTTCACACAACTAAGAATGAAATGGTCCAACATTTCGAGAGATTTATTTGTCATTTTGTCTATTTTAAGAGAGTAAAATGGTTAAATATTAATTTTAGAATCTAATAATATAAGTGATTGACATTTTGATAATTAATGTTAAATATAAATTATTTTGACTTAATTGGTTTCTAAATTCAATCATTATTTTTATTATATAGTTATTTAATAACCAAAACTTAATTTGATAGCTATTTTGATTATAATTAATAACCATTTTATTTGGTAAGTAAAATTTATGTTTAAATATTTTTTTTAGTAAATAAGATAATACTAGAATTTCAACACTTAAAATAATTTCAGTTATCAAATTTCAAAATTTGTATAATGTACAAATGAAAGCATAATCAAATTCAATAAATTATTAATTTGCCATCAATGAAATTTACATATATATATATATATATATATATATATATATATATATATATATATATATATATATATATATATATATATATATTTAAATAACATACCTTAAAGAAAAGGAAATAATTTATTATGTAAATTCGATTTTGTTCCATAACCTTTTTACCCTCAAATCGTCAATTAAACCGTGTAGTTAAAAAAACAAAAGAAATTAAAAAAGTTAATATAAGACTTTCTTACATAAAATGATAGTAAGGTAATTATAATGTCATAATTATGCCATATCATATGACTTGTATATGAAGAAAATTAGTTAACTTTCAACTATGACCCATGATAATCTTTAATAAGGATTTATTTAATATTCTGAAATCAAATATTGTTTATTTTCGTCCAGCAATAACATACAAATATTTGAGACCTTTATTTAGACATGAGTTTCACCAATCATCCTTAAACAATCTTAAATTATTATAAAAAATAATTAATTATGAAAATATTTTTTAAAATATTACGTGAAAGTCATGTTAGATTCAATTTACTTTTCATTATTTAACTTTAAAATATAGGTTGTCGCAACCGGGGTCACGACGGGGACGGCGAACAAAGATAAAATTATTTTTAGATAAAACAGAGGAGTCGCCACTACAGTTAATTATGGAAAACCATAGAAAAACCAAAAAAGATTAGATAAGGCAAGTTCATGAAACCAGACTCAAAGTCCGGGAGTCGGTTACGCGTGGGGAAGGTATTAGCACCCCCACGACGCCCGCCCTAAGGCGGTACCTTTAATTAAATAAGTAAA
>Ga0209700_101381_pt1 | contig 50109 bp, 23 predicted proteins | sample SiratroredBW_FD_187528 | JGI IMG/M metagenome (GOLD analysis project Ga0209700, IMG submission 187528) | Root nodule microbial communities of legume samples collected from California, USA - Siratro red BW (SPAdes) (version 2) | ecosystem: Host-associated > Plants > Roots > Nodule | place: USA...
TTTTTTTTTTTTTTGTCATTTTGTTTATTTACTTATTTTTATAAGTGAAAATACTAATTTTCAAATATATGGTTTATCAAATAATTATGTATTATAATAATTATTATAAAAAAATAATATTAATAATATTATTATTCCTATAATAATAAAGTTATAATCAATAATGATATTGATTATTTTTATAATAATAAATATTATTATAACTCACTGTAATCATAAAAATTGATATTATAAAAAAATTTAATCAAAATACGTTGATAATATGATGATATTAGATAAAATCATTAACTTTTATAAGTAGTTTAAAAGTTACACTTAAAATAAATTTAAATCAATATATTAAAATTAAACTTATTTTCTTTTACAGGAAGAACTCATGAATATAGAATACGATGAAATAGGTTTTATCTCTTTAAAACATGTAAAGTTTAGTTTCTTTAATTGAGGCTGTCCTTTAAATACTATTTAAATAAATTCTGTTTCTTTTATAAAGTGTTATATAAACAATTTAGAGGATTTAAAGGCCGTATATTTCAAAATTAGAGAGAAAAATATTTTAATGGAAGTAAAATTGAAATTATAGATTTATAGGGAAAAAACTTATTTTATTCATACAATCCCAACCCATCAAATAAATGGGCTAATTGCAGATTTGGACTTAAGACAAGACCAATATCATGTAGCCGAGACAATGGGGGCTGTTTCTTCCTGCACCATCATGGTTTATCTGCACTGCCATTCTTTTGAAAAATTTGAAAATATCCTTCTAAACCTGTGATTATTTATATTGAATTGTATAATTCGAATAAAAAAAATATATTTTAAATTTTATATTTTAAAATACAATTTTTTTTATATTTTAAATTTAAAATATAATTTTATATTTTTAATTAAATAATTTTTATATTTTACTTATACAATAAAAATATAACACAAAAATTATATTATGAATTTTATGTATATCAGATTTTACAAATTGTAAAATCTGATATAGTTTTGATCGAAAAGAGGGGTGGAAGAAGCTTTTTTTATTAAGGGTAAAATACTAATCCTATTCTTCTACGGAGTGCAGCAGGAAACCATATAGGTGCAGGAAGAAAGTGTCCACAATTAGTCATCGTCCAATAAATGATGACCGTAGGGTGTTTATTAAGAAAATATTTATCTAATCTAGTTACTTTATTTTTAATTTCTCATTTAATTCCTTTTCCAAAATTTAATTTACCTGTTTTAAGTTAAATTGGTTTTCTAAATTTTTACATTGTTTTTAGTTTTTGAGAAAAATAATAAATAAATAACAAAGTATATTTATATATATGTATATGTATGATGCAACTTTATAATTACAGTTAAGCATTATAGTTCAAATATTTAGTTACAAATTTGTTTAATTACAAATATTTTTTATAAACAAGTATGGGTATATGATAATTTTACAAATGTAAAATTACCCGCGCGACTTGCAAAACTTTTTAGAGTGGAATTTAATGATTCCTAATAAAAATAATCTCTATACCGTATAAAAAATTAACAACATTACTTTTCATCTTTAAATTTCAATAACAATAATAACAGCGAATAAAGTACACACTATAAAATTGGATATAATAATTTTATTTCCTGAATTATTTAACATGATGCAATATGTTGAGCTTTAAACAAATTGAACAAATAAATTACATATGTAAGAAAATAATTGTATATTAGTTGTAATAAATAATTTAATATTATTGCATAATAAATAATTAAATTTCTAAGGAAAATGATATTTTGACACCGCATTTTCTCTTACTTCCGTTTGACACTCCGACGTGGCATGTGCTGTCCCACATAACAATGAAAGAGAAAACACAGTTGTTTTGGAACACATGTGTCTCAAGGGTAGAATCTCTAAGTGGTTAGCTCAGTTCAAATAAGTGGTTCGCTGTGTGTAATTTTGGAACACACACATGTGTCTCAGGGGTGGTAGGTCTAAGTGGTTAGCTCAGTTCACGTGGTTCGCTGTGTGTAGTTTTGGAATACACATGTGTCTCAAGAGTGGAAGGTCTAAGTGGTTAGCTCAGTTCAAATAAGTGGTTCGCTGTGTGTAGTTTTAGAATACACACGTGTCTAAAGGGTGAAAACACTAAGTGGTTAGCGTAGTTCAAATAAGTGGTTCGCTGTGTGTAATTTTGGAACACACACGTGTTTTAGGGGTGGAATGTCTAAGTGGTTAGCTCAGTTCAAATAAGTGGTTCGCTGTGTGTAATTTTGGAACACATACATGTGTCTCAGGGGTGGTAGGTCTAAGTGGTTAGCTTAGTTCACCTAAGTGGTTCACTGTGTGTAGTTTTGGAACACACACATGTTTCTCAGGAGTGGAAGGTCTAAGTGGTTAGCTCAGTTCAAATAAGTGGTTCACTGTGTGTAGTTTTGGAACACACGTGTCTGAGGGGTGAAAGCACTAAGTGGTTAGCGCAGTTCAAATAAGTGGTTCGCTGTGTGTAGTTTTAGAACACACACGTGTTTGAGGGGTGAAAACACTAAGTAGTTAGCTCAGTTCAAATAAGTGGTTCGCTGTGTGTAATTTTAGAACACACACGTGTCTCAGGGGTGGAATGTCTAAGTGGTTAGCTCAGTTCACCTAAGTGGTTCGCTGTGTGTAGTTTTGGAACACACACATGTGTCTCATGAGTGGAAGGTCTAAGTGGTTAGCTCAGTTCAAATAAGTGGTTCGTTGTGTGTAGTTTTGGAACACACACGTGTCTGAGAGGTGAAAACACTAAGTGGTTAGCTCAGTTCAAATAAGTGGTTCGCTGTGTGTAGTTTTGGAACACACTTGTCTGAGGGGTGAAAATACTAAGTGGTTAGCTCAGTTCAAATAAGTGGTTCGCTCTTTGTAATTTTGGAACACACACGTGTCTCAGGGGTGGAATGCCAAAAACAACTGCATTTTCTCTTTCATTGTCATGCGGGACCGCACATGCCACGTCGGAGTGTCAAACGGAAATAACAGAAAATGCAGTGTCAAAATATCATTTTCCTTGTGCAAATAAGCAGCAATGATCCTTTAAAAAATATTTACTTTCATAAACAATGAATGTGAATTCTGATTGCAAAGTTGTCATTGTATAACTTTAACTAAAAAGAATTATGGATAATTTTTTAAAATTATCATAAACTTCACTGGATAGGTAATTATGAAGTTAAGTATGGTAATGACATAAATAAGAAATAAATATATTATAGTTACAATAAAATTATATTAGACATATATGATTGAATGTTAAATCTCTTTTGTTTTAAATATATTCTAATATTTTTTTATATACATCCTCTTTAGTTTTACTAAATAGATTTTCCTCTTTAAACAAATATTATTTTAGTTTTACTAAATACATTTTCATATTTAAACAAATATTATTTGCAATAATTTCTTTATTTTTATCTATTTTTTAATGTTTTTCTTCCTTGATTTTCCTTTACTTCCTCTATATATATATTTTTTTATTAGTGACAAGGATGATAAAATATTTGATATATCATGGCCGTGTCACATTTCTGATCCTTAAAAAAAACACCTTCTCCTTTGATCCTTAAAACTGTCCACATACACTGAATTTAAGAAACCCTGATCCTTAAAAAAACACATTCTCCTTTGATCCTTAAAAGTGTCCACATACATTGTATTTAAGAAACTCTGTTTTCCTTCTAGAAGGTACTGGACCCTCCATCAGACAAACACCAATTGAAAGTTGAATAGAAGGTTAAGCACTAAAAATAAATATGTTCAAAATATGGTTGTTTAAACTTTTAAAACACACACACACACACATATATATATATATATATATATATATATATATATTTTAAATTCCGATTCAGTGTTATCTTCGTTCTATTTTTTACAATCCTAATTCTTTATCATCCAATTTGTAAGAGGAATAGACCATTAATTTGTTCTTCAATATTGTCATTTATCTTAAATATTCCTTAAAGTAACAAGTCTATGTAAATAATTAATTTATAGATTATTTTTGTGATTTTTTGCTTTAATTTCTATTTAAGACAGAGACTATTATATCAGGATGAAATTGATGGTTTGTTCACATAAAAATAAAAACGGTGAAGTAGTTCTTTAAACTAAAAGAAAACGAGTACCTACATGTATAAATTCAATCAAATAACTTTATAACATGATTTGAAGTGAATCATCTGGTAAAACGGTTTGGTTCAAACAATTTAAAATCTTTATAAAATTATTCTATTTAGTTCGATTATCTCTTTTATATTCATGTATAATTCATTTTAAAAAACTAAATTATTTATAAAAACCCTTGGTTTTGACTTTTGTATCTCTAATTTTAAACCCTCTGTTTTGTATAAAATCTGGAAGATTGAGAATAAAGGAAATGCGTAAATTTAAATTAAATATATTAACTTTTGGTTTAACGTAGAAATATTTAGAATTATTTCCAAATTATCCTGTAATATTTCAACCTCTCCAGTTCTCTCACACCCTTTTAGATTTCTTTGAACTAAAAAGTAAAATTTAGAGTCAATGAAGAATTGGCATAACCCATCCCTGTGTCTCCTGCAAATAGTCAAATATCGCCAGCTCTTGTTGGTTGATCACTGTGTAGGATTTTCATGTTATTTTCAGTTTAACTTTAAACTTTACATTGTTTTTGTTCTTTATGGACATTTATACTTGCAGTTTTCATGATTGACTTTGAAGATACTGTTGATGTATTTGTTTGGTATATATACACAACAATTCATTAATATATATTTCTAAAGTGTTGAGGCCGAAAGGTGTGGTTGTGAAATATTGAAATGAAAAGTGGTTTCCACCAAACCCGAGTGAGGACTAAAACTCACCAACTCCTTTTGCTTTGAGATCAAGATTCCGTAGATGATCACCCAATGGAGAATGAACACTACTCTAGTCATCATTTAGCTCAATGACACAGATAGTTTAACACTTTCTTGCCACGTGGAGGAAAATAAATATGAAAATGAGAAAATAAGATATTTTTTCCACAATTGTTGTTAAGACTGGGAGAAAGATATACCGATACTTCTAGATGTCAAGAAATTTAAAAATAGTTTTTATATTAAATTATTCAGTTTAGTAATTTCTTCCCATAAAAGGACTTTTTTATGTTTGGAACAGTTTTTGTCCTAATTTCAGTTTTTTAACTACTGTCAAACATAAAAATATTGTATTTAATTGTAGAAAGAGAAAAACAAAAAAATTAATTTTTTTTTTTTTGCAAAAATAGCTATTTTTATGACTTGAAAAATCATAGTTTATTTTTAATTATGAAAATCCTTGACTTTTATCATAGGGAGCTCCCAATCAGCAGTGGAAAGACGTGATTTTTGGGATTATGAGTAGTAGTTGCAAGAAAAGGGTAGTAACGTAATTTGGGGTGTTGTTTTGCTATTAAAGGAAGGCTGAGCAGAAATCATGCTGCAGAGCAAAGGTGAGAGAGTGAAGGCGTAGAGGGAAAGGTAGAAGTGGTAGAATGGCTGAGAAAAGCAAAATTTTGATCATCGGAGGCACCGGCTACATCGGTAAACATATAGTGGAAGCAAGCGCAAAGGCTGGGCACCCCACTTTTGCTTTGGTGAGGGAATCAACGGTCTCTGACCCCGCCAAGGCTCCTCTCATCGACCATTTTAAGGCTCTGGGCGTTAATCTGGTCCATGTAAGATATCACCCTTCATTCTCCTTTTCCCTTCACTTGTGTGCATGTGGGTTTGATTAATTAACCACCGTTTGATATGACAATGGCAGGGAGATCTGTATGATCATGAAACCTTGGTGAAAGCCATAAAGCAGGTAGATGTGGTCATATCCACTGTGGGTCACCTGCAACTTGCCGATCAGGTCAAGATCATCGCTGCCATCAAGGAGGCCGGCAACATTAAGGTTCTCTCCCCTCTCCAATCGTGAATAATCTGTGATTGTGTAAGGTGGTTTTCAAGGTTTTCCAATTTATGATTTTTGAACTGGCAGAGGTTTTTCCCTTCTGAATTCGGGAACGACGTGGATCGTGTGCATGCAGTGGAGCCAGCAAAATCTGCGTTCGCAATCAAAGCCCAAATTCGGCGTAGCATTGAAGCAGAAGGAATCCCTTATACGTACGTTTCCAGCAACTACTTCGCTGGGTATTTTCTGCCAACGTTAGCTCAACCAGGACTCTTCGCTCCACCTCCACCTAAAGACAAAATCATTATCTTCGGCGATGGAAATCCTAAAGGTAAATTAAGTATATTCTAGTACCACCAACACATATCCAATGTCATTAGTTGTTAATTAACGTGTATATGTTTCTTGAATACTTATAGCAATTTTCAACAAGGAAGAGGACATTGGAACCTACACCATCAGAGCCGTGGATGACCCTAGGACGTTGAACAAGATTCTCTATCTCAGGCCCCCTCATAACATTTACTCATTCAACGAGCTCGTGGCCTTGTGGGAGAAGCTGATTGGCAAGACCGTCGAGAAGACTTATGTGCCGGAGGAGAAGCTTCTCAAGGACATTGAAGGTGTGTTCCGTATAAATGCGCAAAAAAATTGATCTTTTGCTGTATCGTATTCATATTGATATTCCCTTTTGTTGCAGAGTCGCCTCTTCCCATCAATGTGATACTATCAATCAACCACTCTGTGTTTGTGAAGGGTGACCACACCAACTTTGAGATTGAGCCTTCTTTTGGGGTTGAGGCTTCTGAGTTGTACCCCGATGTTAAGTACACCACCGTGGAAGAAATCCTTGGTCAGTTCGCTTGAAAATTGAAACAAGAAAGATGGGCTGAGTTTGTTGATTTGGTCTGGCCTCTGCTACTTGTTGCTGCTATTTTGCTTTGTAAAACTTTGATTAATGTTTTACCTTGTATCATCCCCAGATCTAAAAAGAGGGAGGAGAGTGGAAGATTGTGTTTTATGTCAAATGGTCCATCAATCCTGTCATCAAGCTTTTCATAGTTTTCAATAACTTCTACTTGAGTTACTCAAAAATAATATATACTTGCGAGACTGATGCGCTAACTACTCTCTTGTAATAAAATATCTCTCCTGCAAAATAGAAGGAACATTTTGAGAATTTTCAGATGTTGTCTGAAGGATGGAATGTTAAAACGATCAAATGCCTTGTTTATGGTCAATTTTTGACTTTTTTTTTTTGGAAAAAAAAAAGTAATTTTATTAAAAAAAAAAAGTAATTTTATTTTTCTGCACGATCACAATCTCTTACTTTAAAGCTATTTTTGTGAACTTTCATATGTCACTTCACGTTGATTGCATTTCTTGCAGGTTACAAGGGAGCATGATAACTTATAAAAAGTGAAAGTGGTGTCTGTTGAACATAAATTTTAATTTATTTTTGTAAAGCAAAAGCTGTGTTTTTAAAACATGATTTATTTTTCTTTTTTTCCAATAAACCTGTAAAGAACCGCAATAGTTTCACGTTTTTTATTCATTTTAATAATTATAAATCCTTCTATAGTACTTTCTCAGTAATCCACTTTTTTTCTTTTTAATTATGTATGATAAGTATTAAAATTAGAAAGATATACAAAAAGATACTAGTATTACTCTACTAAAATAGTTAGTTGCCTTCCAAAAACAAATATTGTTGAATTTAATTCACTTCGCTAAATATAAATGAAAATCTCTTTTGATTGCCTTGCGAAAGTCAATAAGCCCATTCAGCTAATCATGAGTGTTGAAGATATTACTCATAAATTACAAATTATAGATAGTTTTTGTTAGTTCATTCATTATGTATTTCTTTTACAAAATGTTTAGGATGGGTAATTTTTTTTTTAATTCTCAATATAAATAAATTGTGTCAAGTTAAATAATGTCATTATTTAAAATAAAATCGTGTCATGACTATTTTAATATAAATAATGACATTAATTAAAATCATATTCCTATTTCTGATAAGAAGTTTGATTTTTGTCAATTTAACACGATTTAGCCGTAATAAAAATAATATCTTCCAATCACGTGACATGGTTATGAAAAAATTCCCTCGGTCCAAAGGAAGGACTCTGCTGGTTCATCCGTAACCTGGGAAGTGAATTTTGAACTACAAAAGTATGCTTTTGAAAACTAATTCTCGAGAAAAACACGTCACAATGTACCTATTATGCGAAGCTATTAACCATGGTGTCTAACAGACGTGAGACACAAACGCGCTTTTAAGTCAATAAATTTTCGATGTATTACAGAGGGTAGTCAGATAGTGAATTATTTAATTTATTGAGAATTGAGAGAGAATAATCTGTTCATGCTACTTGCTGAATGTGATTTGTGAAACGGAATTGATCATAGTGGCGAAAATTAAATTAAACTTATGAGCGTGATTTGCGCAACGAAATTGAGTGCATGACCATACCCTGTCATTAGAGTACCAGACAGGGCCTTGTTCTGGTCCTTTTTAGGCAAATGCTATCAAGCATGAATTATGGTGACTGCTATTTTAGCATAACTGATATTTTTCTCTTTCAAATTATCAAGAATCATGGCATGGATGCTTGATCACAAAGTGAAAGTGTCATCAATGGGCACGCAAGCTTAAGTACCACGCTGCAGTTCAACAAACTTTTACAATTATGTATTGAAAACCGCATTTCTTTTTCAGTGAGGGAAGGAACAGTTAATTGGGCAAGCAAAATGTATCATGGTGTGCTCAATTGTGATCAAAGTACAAACGTTCTGGATAATCAATTTTTTTAATAAAATTAACAGAATTAATCCGTGCAAGTACAGAATTTGTTTTGTACAAAATGCTATTGCTCCTTAGGATATGATTGACACTTCATATCGTTTCATAACTACACAGAATTTACAAAACATATAAAATTTTGCTATGGGATTACTTGGTCTTGGGACCAGCCTTTTGATTTGACCTCAACGATAGAAGAAATATATCAACCAACCCCAACCAAATTATATGAATTCAGAATCATGGTATGAACATATGTAGATATTTACAATGTAATGATCGATTATGTTTCTCACCAACTTAAATTGTTCTTCTTCCACAAGGAGTGAGGACACAACAATCTGAGATCCAAATCCTGCAAGCCAGACTGTCACCAAGTAGTTGTTTATCTGATATATGTTTGTTTGACTTTGAAGTGTATTCTGGGAGAAGAGAGCGTAAGGCCATCATGGGTTTTATTGCGTATAAGAGTATGATTATGATGTGAGAGTGACCCAGTTGGAGTAACTCTACTACTAGTTGGTAATGGTTCTGGGGCTGGTGCTAATTTCTCTTCGAACTTTGTCTGCTTGGGTGCTGTTTTTATGATATAGTTCTCTGTGTGCCCAATTGTTCTTCCTAGTTTCATTCCCTCAGTTATATTTCCTGTAAATTTGATATACACACTGAAGAGAGTGAGAACAAAAAAATTACAAGAAAACTACTTAATTTGTACTATGACTTTTGAGGAGTGAGGAGAACTAGAAGTTACTTAAAAGGGTGTTTACCATTTGAATCAAGGTCTGCCTTTGAATTCTCTGACAAAAGAATGAGTGTGGGAGTGATTATTGTAAGGAAAGCCCAGAAGACGAATATTGGAACTAGAGTTCTTTCACCCATTTGTTGGGAAAAGTAGACCAATTTCATGCACCTCTATGTATGGTTTACACCACAAGAAGTTTCGGGTACGAGGGAGAAGAGGATAGGTTGTGCCTTCATGAAATTAGCTGGCCATGTTTAAATTAAATAGGTATCATACAAAACTCAATGTGATTGGGTTTTATTATTAGCGTAAACTAAGTCAAGTTTTAACAACTAAACTCGTGATTTGGTTTCGCGGTTGTTGGAGGGTTGTTAGTATTATTACCGCAATTGATCTGTCTGCGTGTAGAATATATATAAGCATCCGTCGTTGGTTGGAACAATTGGCACACCAATTCTACTCATCTGCCTTTGTCTTTTGGTCTCTCACCCCTCCTTCATCATTACTTTCCTAGTTTTAAATTATGATAACATTTTTATACAAGTAACCGAGGCAATTGTATAATATTACTTTATTCTTTATTCTTTATTCATTAAATCAATTCACATTCTTAAATTTATAACTCAATTCTTATAACAGTGAAGGTCTTGAGTTAATAATATTTCAATGCCAACCATCATCTTTATAATACCATTTTCAATATTTCAATAACTTTTAAAGTTGTAACAATTTAAAATACAAATAAAAATTTATTAAAATGTAAAATTTTATAGTACCATGAAACTTGTAAAATAAATTATGGTATAGAATTTTTAAATTGATATATTATGATAAAATCCATTTAAAAACTAGAATAAGACTTCATATAATGAGTTTATCAGGAAAACTGCATGGTAGACGTTATTATTCTTTTTTATATGTATATTATTTTATACAAATTTTGTCTATGATATAACTTTTTCTTTTTTATAGTCATCTAGTAGTAGTTTGAAATATTTTTGTTTATTAACAAGAAAGAATATATTTTATATATGAACAAAATACGAATACTCCAACTCGTTTATACATTATGTATACAATAAAAACTTTTAAATTGATTTTCTTCTCATCCACCCATTTCTTACATTAAGATTAACAATCATATCACTCACATCATCTACCTTTTTCAACGAAATATTTTGTTTATTGATTTCTTTGTATATTATACATCCATATCTCTTAATTGTTGTTTTATTATTGTTGCCTTTGAAGATAGTATCTCTTGTCAACTATATGTTTAGTGCTCTAATATCACATTCTCCCATACCTATATTTTAATTATTGTATTTTGATTTCTTCTCTATTTTAATATCGTATGAAAATATTTTCTACTGCTTTTGTCATTGATTCAATTCCGAAATTGTTAAGCTTTGTCAACAATTTGATTAACAATCATATCACTTACATCATCTACCTTTTTCAACGAAATATTTTGTTTACTGATTTCTTTGTATATTATACATCTATATCTCTTAATTGTTGTTTCATTATTGTTGCCTTTGAAGATAGTATCTCTTGTCAACTATATGTTTAGTGCTCTAATATCACATTCTCTCGTACCTATATTTTAATTATTGTATTTTGATTTCTTCTCTATTTTATCATCGTATGAAAATGTTTTCTACTGCTTTTGTCATCGATTCAATTATGAAATTGTTAAGCTTTGTCAACAAAATTTTCTTCTCCATCTTCTTCTTATCATCTAGTTTACCCTCATTGTTCAGATCCCTCATTTTTATAATTATGTTATCATTATATTGATTCTGGTTTTCAAATATATTTGTATTCCATATTTTCAAATCTTCATTTAATCTTTTTAATTTATCCTTTTAAGAGGTAAAACATAATGTATCCACTCACTCTATAAGTATGCCACCACACTTTAGTGTGAGGGAAGGAATATTTCCTTTTTCTACATTAATCTCCAGTTGAAAACATAGAAATGCAATCCAAACAGTTGAACTACTGAGATTTATATAACCTGCAATCTTCAACCTTGAACGTTGGAACGTCCTTCTCAATACCGTTCGAAGGTTCCTATAATTTTTAAAAAAAGAAGGAAACAGAAGTCAACTAAGGCAAAGATTTTAAAATAATAGTCGAAACCCAAGTGAAAAGTCATTCTACTTTACTGTGTAGTTCTATCCAAAATCAAATAAATACATCACTCAATTTTCTTATAGAAGATTGAAAATAAATAATTCCCAGAAAGAAAGTAATCGATACATTTTAATCTAATAAAAAGGAAAGCTGGGAAGAAACTTCCAAATTGCATTAAAAAACAAGCGCCACTTGCTGAGTACTAAGTTGTTGCCGCCACCTTCCTCAATAGAAATTTTGGCAGCTTACATAGTACAACTTGCTGAGTGAGTGATATTCTTTACGTTGCCTCTAATGGGTGCCAATGTGGCTTCTCTGGCCAAGACCGAATATTTTTTGCAATCATTATCTTTCTATTTCTCACGCCCGCAAGAAGTAAAACTTTGTTTACGTGGAGAGAGGAGGATTCTGAAAAATGACAAGGGCAGAATTGAGATTTTGAAAACTTGATGTGGTGCAGGAAGCAATTCCCTAAATTTTCACACCCGAGGAGCTGGAAATAGCCTAGCCCATTTTCAGTGATGGGCCTGACCCATTTTCGCTATTGTGATGGAAACCCGAAAATGCCCTCTCCAGGAAACAGGGATATTCTACTCTTCCATTTTCGTTGAGAGTGGAAGCGTAAGCGTAAGCAGGGAGCAGTAGCGGAAATGGGAACCCTCGGAAGAGCGATCTACAGCGTTGGTTTCTGGATTCGCGAAACTGGACAAGCCATTGATCGTCTCGGTTCCCGCCTTCAGGGCGGTTACTTCTTCCAAGAGCAGCGTTTGTCTCTTTCCCCTTTTCTTTTCTTCACTCCCATGCCCTAATTTACGCCATCACGTTACAATCTATCACCACTCTTCATTGTTCTTTTCCTCTTAAAGTGTACGGTCCTTAGATTCCACGAGGCATTGACCAAATGAATTGATCCTCTTCCTTGTCGTGTTCAGTGTCTAGGCATCGAACTCTCATGAACATATTTGACAAGGCTCCTGTTGTTGATAAGGATGTATTTGTTGCTCCAAGTGCCTCCGTCATTGGAGACGTTCAAGTTGGAAGAGGATCCTCTATTTGGTATGGATGCGTCTTGAGAGGTAAGCTATTCGTTTCGATCAGTTAGGTGTCGCAACATTTCAATGATATTTTATTTTCTCTGCTACTGATTGTATGTATTCATGGGATAAATTACCATGTTTTATTCTGCTATTTCTGAATAGATTTCATGTTCTCTGATCTTTTAATGTAAATTCCTCGTGATCTTTTTTGCTTTTTCTTCGCTGTTGATAAACGTGTTAATCGTGGGCCAAATTCATTTTATGAACAGGTGATGTTAACAGCATCAGAGTTGGAAGTGGAACTAACATACAGGATAACTCTCTGGTGCATGTTGCAAAGTCAAATTTAAGCGGGAAGGTCTTGCCTACAGTTATCGGGGATAATGTTACTGTGGGTGAGGAACATTTTTGTAACGATTATGAATGGTGCTGTGTTCTTTTCCTAATGGGAATTTATGTTTTTACTGAACAGGTCATAGTGCTGTTTTACATGGTTGTACTGTTGAGGATGAGGCTTTTGTTGGTATGGGTGCCGTATTACTTGATGGAGTGGTTGTTGAGAAAAACGCCATGGTTGCTGCTGGAGCCCTTGTGAGGCAGAATACAAGGATACCTTCTGGCGAGGTATGTGTATCTGTGTGTTTACTGTTTGGCTACACGCATTCAAATAAAGAGTATTAGGATAGTTTTTTGGTCATGCCAGTCTAAATTTTTTTGGGATTGATTCCATTGTTGAGATAGCAGACTGTACCACCACTCTAGGGCAAGGAGAGTCAATTACAATTTGTTGTTTATTTTATTTATCATTGTGTTAGATTTTATGGAATTTCTGGGGATTGAGTTAATTTCCTGAGCACTGTCATGTAGAAAATGTTACTCTATTAGCTGATAGAAATCATCTTCGGTATGATTTTTGAAGTTATTGTTAAAGTCAACATACTTCTGTATCATATTTGATGGTTTGTGATTGGATGACAGTGTACGTACTGTTTATTATCTTTAAGTTTTTTATTTTGCTTTTTAAGTTAATCCATATGTTTCGTGATATATAAGTATCTAATAGGTCTTTTGAAACATAAAGCTCTTATTCTTTCCTTCTGACACTGCCTTTAACTTGGATAGATCCTTGTCTCAACATCTGCTTCGTACTCTTCCAAGAGACAATATTTTCACTGGTAGAAACACAATACCTTGTAATACTGATAGAATATCTATCAAATGGAGACTATACCCAATCTGCATCACAATACTCAGCAATGTGGGTGCTTCCTTTATCCTCATATAATATTCCTTGCCCTAGAGCCTAGAATATACTATAAAAACACATTTGATTGCTCTAACAAGTGCTTATCTAATATTGTTAGACATTATAAACAAAACAAACACAACTGAAAACCAGAGTGACATAAAACATTGGCTCTTTAGGAAACGAGATGCAGAAAGCATGCGGTTTACTAGGTGTGTATGTGGGTACAATTAGATTGGTACAATAGGTCAGAAAAAAAATATTCTTTGACATTGTCCTTCTAAGAATTTTAATAAAAAAAAGACAAATTTAAGTTAATGAAGATGATAGTGGAACTTGACCCATAAGTTGTACCCTTAGATCCATTTGCAAGGTAGCGATGGTATGAGGAATTTTAGAAGTGGACATGGAGGAGAATAAAGAACCATCACCAGAAATGTAGTCAGAAACTGTAATAGAATATCCATGGATTTCTACTATTTGTAGATTGAGACACAGACAATTGAGGCATTAGTGGCACAGGATGATTTAACTTGGTTAGTGGCGGCCTTTAATAGAAGACATTCTTATATTCTGCTTTTAACATTCTTGCTTATCCAAACAATTGAGAGAGATAATTCTAACCCGCATGTATGGGAACAGTGTGCAGCTGGCCGTTGTAGACAATCCCAGCAACTTGAAGCAGAGTGGGAATGAAACTGCCTTATACAAAGTTGTAAACCCTGATCCTGGTGTAATGCTTGAGTGAAAAAGCCATTAAGCAGCATCAATTTTTATATACATCTCAAAATCTCAATAAAGTACAAGTAAGAGTAATAATAATGAAGGTGTAACTCTCAAAGAGCAGAGTCTCTGTCTCTTCATTATTCATCTAAACTACATATTAATCTCTAAAACAGAAACTGCTTCTAACATTTTCCTCAAAGCCGTTTCTCGCTTGTTTTTCCTTAAAGCTAGTGTCTTGCTATTTTTGTGTCAGTGTCACCACTACCACTAACTTGAACCGAAGTGATATTAGATCTCAACAAACAGACTAACTTGATATGCTGACCTGAGATATTTCAAAACAAATTTGGTATGAAAGAAACTCTGCCCATATACTACTTGTCTTGAACTATTATTGCTTCTGTCATGATTCTTACATTGGCTCTTGAACTGCGTGACCTTGTATACTGTACTATGAGTTTTATCATTTGGTTCAAACTATTTAAAACTTTCATTTCTCGGTGAAAAAAATATAATTCTAACTTAACATCCTACTATGCTTGAGTTTATAACTTGCACGCCAAAAGTACTGTGTTATTGTGAAGTGCGTAGAAATCTTCGAATATGGTGTGGAATTTAGGACATGGTTTGTCGAATTTTATTAATTTTTCTAAGTTTTTGCCTGGGCTAATGTTTAGCTCCCAATGTTTGTTATCATAGATATTCCTCAGCTCATTGTCTATTAGTTTTTATCTTGGGATGGCAAGCACTCCTTATCGATTTTTCTGGGCTAGAAATTTTAATTTTCAGCGTTGGTTAGACTGTCTTTTGTTGAATGCATGTTATATGTGTCATTCATGATCTGCAAGCACAAACTTGTATATTTTGCAGGTATGGGCAGGCAATCCTGCAAAGTTCCTCAGAAAGCTAAGTAATGAAGAGATAGCATTCATCTCCCAGTCAGCCACCAATTATACTAACCTTGCACAGGTCCATGCAGCTGAGAATTCGAAATCCTATGATGAAATTGAGTTTGAGAAGGTGTTGCGAAAGAAGTTTGCTCGTAAAGACGAGGAGTATGACTCTATGCTAGGTGTTGTTCGGGAGATCCCACCGGAGCTTATTCTTCCCGATAATGTTTTACCTGATAAAGCAGAAAAGGCTCTTAAAAAATGAGGTATTTTAAAGTAATGTCTTCAATTCTGATATTGAATGACATGATGGGACTTTTTTGCATTCGCAAATTCATGGAAGGGTTTTTTTTTTCCATTCCCAATAATACCGGACATTATCTGCGGTAGAATCAATCTTGCCTCCTTACAGTTCAGGAAGCAGTTATTCCTTGATAGTTTGAATTCTGTTCTCTAGTTCGGTAAAGGCAAGTGCCATGTAGAATCATGTATGCCGATCTTATTTTTTGTTGTATCCAGTTCAAGTGATTTCCCATTTTTTTTTTTTTTATCTTGATCTCAATGTTCAAGGTATTATTTGTCAGCTTGGTTCTTAAGTTCTCGTTGACATCTTTATTAACGAGGACACCTAAGTCTGTGTTTGTCTTCAGTATGGTACGGTTGAGATAATGATTATTTCGTGGAGGGTGAAAGGTTTCAATAATGAATTTTGAGAAAGAAGTTGGGTATCTGTAAAGGAACTCTTATTGATTGTTTATTCCATTTCCGTCTACATTTCATTTTAAAAATGCAATTACTTTTCGATGGAATTAGAAGGGTTGTTTGTACAACGAATTTTCCACATGGAGCATGTATTACAGAATTGCTTATTTACCGTTGATGTTGACCTACATTTATATTGGTATGAGCGAATAAACCCTTTTGATATGAAACAGATTTTTAATTTATAGTTGTTCCAAAATTATAAACTAGAAGGATTCAAAATATATAAGATCTTATTTTTGGTGAAATGATGAAAATGTCAGATTATATTTTCTTTCAAAAATACGACATCAATGCTCTTGTGTATATTGAGCCAAAGATTGTTTGAGAAACTTTCACATCGATACTCCTATTTTGATTTGAATTGCTTGTTAATGTATAAATATAAATTAGGATACAATTGCGGTGTACACAATCAACGTGTTTACTTGAACACAGGCCATATAAGTTTCATAGTCCAAGAAATTGTCAAATCCCATAAGTTGGGTAACTTGGGTAATAAGACAACCCAGTTAATCTTGGACTAGTTCTAGTACAGGAAAAATAAATTGGGTTAAACCAACTAGTGTAATCTTTTAAATTGGCTGTTTCTTCTAAACCCCTGTAATTTTTAAAATATCTATTTTACGTCTTGTAAAAGTAACTTTTGAATTATCTGTTCTAAAAATATTTCAAAATAATTTTTTTAGAACAGTATGATTCCTTCAAAAAAGAGTTTTTCAACGAATTTTTGAAAATTGAAATTTTAAAACAAATTTTCCAACTTAAATTTTGATTAGATAAATTTATTTGATTAGATAAATTTATTTGATTAAACTTGAATCTTGTTTGACATATGTAAATAAGTAATACCGTATTCAAATAAAAATGATTATATTTAAAAATATGTTAAATTTAAATAAAAATAAAATTATACTAATATAAATAAATTAAGGTTTTTTAAAAGTATATTACAAATTGTTTCAGGAAGTAATCTCATAACTAGTCATTATTTTTGCACATTTAAATTTTTTTAATATACTATTATTGTAATTTATAATATAACATGTATAAATATTTTATTTAGTCATTAATTTTTTTTATGTGGTTACTAACAAGATAATTAAAATTAAAATTAATAAAATCATGAAAAACTCGTAAAATTATAAATCATGAAATCATAAAAGAAATGTTTTCAAAAAAATACAAGATAAGATATGCACATTCAAAGTGTCCTAATTTTATTTTCATTAAAATTAATTCAATAAAAAAAGTAGATGATGCGAAAAGGATATTTCTTTTATATTGAGTTTGAAATTTGTTTTAAACTTTAACTATCAAAAATTGCAATCATACACTTTTACAATCCTGTTGGACAATCCTTACAATCATATTATTTTACAATATTGTTTGAATCTTAGATAATATGTACAATCATCCGATTTTATGATTAAAATCACAACGTCATGAGTACAACTATGTTTTGAACAATGGAAACCCTAAATTGTCCTCTCCGACAAGAAGAAATATTCTATCCTAATTTGTAATAATAAATTTGTAGTTCGAGATGATAGAGGAAGTGTCCCATATAAAACGTGTATCACGTTGAGTCAAACATCGACTGTAAATAAGCACTTTTATAATGCATGCTTCATGTGGAAAAATCGATTTATAAAGCCCTTCTCATTGCATTGGAAGTAATTGCATTTTTAAGATGAACTCAGATACCCAATTTCTATTCGTTCTGTAAACTGCATTATTGAAACCTTTCAACCGCCATGAAATAATCATTATCCCAACCGTAACCATACTGAAGACAAACACTAACGTCTGTGTCCTCATTAATAAAGATGTCAACGCGAACTTATGAACCAAGTTGACAAATAATGCCTTGAACATTGAGATCAAGTTAAAAAGGATGGGAAATCACTAGCACTGGATACATCAAACACTAAGATCAGCATATGATTCTACGTGGCACTTGCCTTTACCAAATTAGAGAACAGAGTTCAAAATATTAAGGAACACTTGCTTCCTGGATCGTAAGGAGGCATGATCAATTCTAGCGGAGAAAATGTCCGGCATTATTGGGAATGAAAAAAATCCCTATTCCACAAATTTGTGAAAGCAAAAAAGTCCCGTGATGTCATTTCAATATTAGAATTTAAGATACTGCTTTAAAATACCTCATTTTTTAAGAGCCTTTTCTGCTTTATCAGGTAAGACATTATCGGGAAGAATAAGCTCTGGTGGGATCTCACGAACAACACCCAGCATAGAGTCATACTCCTCGTCTTTACGAGCAAACTTCTTTCGTAACACCTTCTCAAACTCAATCTCATCATAGGACTTCGAATTCTCAGCTGCATGGACCTGTGCAAGGTTTGTATAATTGGTGGCTGACTGGGAAATGAAAGCTATCTCTTCATTAGTTAGCTTTCTCAGGAACTTCGCAGGATTGCCTGCCCATACCTGCAAAATATCCAAGTTTACGCTAACAGATCATTAATGACACATATAACATGCATTCAACAAAAAACAGCCTAACCAACATTGGAAGTTAAAATTTCTAGCCCAGGAAAAAACTGATAATGAGTGCTTGCCATCCCATAATAAAAACTAATGGACAATGAGCTAAGGAATATCTAAGATAACCAACACTGGGAGTCAGATATCTAGCCCAAGCGAAAACTTATAAAATTAATACACAATGAGCCGATAACTGTCTAAGATAGCTTCAGTTTTACAACTCCGCACCACATTCAAAGACTTTATACGCACATCAAAATACCACAGTACTTTTCAGATGCAAGTTGTAAGCTCAAACAAATAGGATGCTAAGTGAGAATTATATTTTCTTCACCAAAAAATGAAAATTTTAAATAATATGAACCTTACGATAAAACTCATAGGTCAGTATACCAGATCATGAAGTTCTAGAGGCAATGTAAGAATTCTGACAAAAGTAATAAGTAATATTTCAAGACAGTGGTAATGGTACTAGGTTGGGGCTAGTTGATAAGGGAGATAGTTAAGAACCAAAAGTATTCCCCATAAAATAAATTAGGTTTCTGTTATGCCATAATGATAAGGTTGGTTGATGCAATACAAGTGTTCCCACAAAGGATTCACAAACTTTGTTGATCAGTGAACAAAGCCGCAAGCTAAGATAAAAAAAGGCATCAAATTGGACTTGTATCAGAGCTTTGAGAACATCAGAATTTCATAACATGATCACAGTGATCAAGCACTTTCATTATTATTTGCACATCAGATTAGGTTAGGATTTGTTTAAATTTTATCAGGAGTTATAATTTGCAGATTTGACTCAAATTTCATAAGAATTTGCTCGTCTCCTTACTTCCCTCATTTACTTAGTACTATTCATTATTCTACATGTATATACAATATATAATTCTTCAAGTGAAATCATGTGACAGAAATTCGCATTCTTAAACTTGTCAGAGTCTTTTGGTATTCACCCAAAACTTATTAACTCGGTAATTATCCATCTTCTATTCTAAGATTATTGTTTCTATAAGCAACTGCATAGATTTAATATATACCATGGTTCTTGCTTCAATTAACCAACAGGTAACAATTCTATCAATTCTTTGTAGTTATACCAAGGTTCTTAATTAGACAGGTAATGGGTTGTGGTTTGATCTATACCAAGGATTTTATTAAGCAACGGCTAAAGTTTCCTTTATTAGCAAATTTGTTTTGAAATATCTCAGTTAAGCATATCAAGTTCGTCTGTTGATTGAGGTCCAGTATCACTTCCGTTCACATTATTAATCGTGATACAAATTATATATTGGAGAGTTTATATTTTGAATCATGAATTGCTTCGTATAACGAATAGTAAGATTCGTAAACATTTAAAAAATGGAACAGATACTTAAATACAAGATATAAACATGCAAATATACAATTCATAACAACCAAATTCAAAAAGAGTGGTTGTATCGGTGTGTATCTACGGCACTGAAGAAAAATGTGTTGTTGAGGAGTAGAAGAAAATATTATGGGTGACGGGTGTAGGATGGGATTTGTGATTGTGGCTGACCCAAGAAGTGAGGAAAAGGCAAAATAAAGCCATTAGAGCAAAGGAGAGGTAACTTTGCTTTCGTAGAAGATCCTCTGTTGCTGCTAAAGAAAATTTTTCATGGTAATCGGACTAAGATCACAAACTCGTTGGAGAGAAAAGAATGACTGGTATGTGTCTCTTCCCGTTCAGTTCATGAAATAAAAGAAAGCAAATTAGGGTTTTTCCAAACCGGGTCTTGCGACCCGACCCATTTCAGAGTGAGACCCGGGTTTGGTTTCACCCACGAATAAAGATGTGAGTCTTGCCAGAATCATGATTCATATGATTCCAAATGCGATACAAACAATATAGCACCGATTCATCCGATTTGGATTGTGTATTGTGCAATGCAAGACAATAGCTTTGAGAAAAAATAGGTGAGAAAGCGCCGAGGAAATTGGTAGAAGCAGTTTCATTGTTGGAGATTAATGTGTAGTTTAGATGAATAATGAAGAGACAGAGACTTTGCTTTTCGGGAGTTACACCTTCATTTTTATTACTATTAATTGTAATTTATTTTGCGGTGTATGTAAGCATTGATGCTGTTTACTGCGTTTTCAATCAAGCATTACACCAAGATCAGGCTAACAACTTGGTATAAGGGCAGTTTCTTTCCCACTCTGCCAATCTTCTCTTATGATCAAGCTACTGGCATTGTCTACAACTGTCAGATGTACACTGTCCACATACATGCGGATTAGAATATCTCTCTCGATAGTTTGGATTAGCAAGAATGTAAGAAGCAGAGTACAAGAATGTCTTCCAATTAAAGGCCACTAACCAAGTTAAATTATCCTGTGCTTCTAATGCCTGTATTATATGTGTCTCTCAATCTACTATGGTCAAATTGCATGGATATTTCATTTGAGTTTCTGACTACATTTCTGGTGATGGTTCTTTATTCTTCTCCATGTCCACTTCTAAAATTCCTCATCATATCATCATTACCTTGCAAATGGATCTAAGGGTACAACTTATTGGTGAAGTTCCACTATCTCCTTCAATAACTTGAATTTGTCTTTTTCTATTAAAATTCTCATAAGTGACAATGTCAAAAAATATTTTCTTTGAAAAATAATCTTTTGACAACTGTAACAACCACATTACAACCAATTTTTAAGGGTATTATAGTCATTATAGAAATAAAATTTTGTATTTATGAAGAAACAAAGAAATTAAATGGTAAATGGTAGTTGTAAAGTAGTTTTAAAAATTTATTGGGCGTCAACTTATGATTGCTCATTTTCTTTTTCTCATACCTATTGCACCAATCTACTTGACCCATACACACCTAGTAAACACACACACACATACCTCGCCAGAAGGTATCCTTGTATTCTGCCTCACAAGGGCTCCAGCAGCAACCATGGCATTTTTCTCAACAACCACTCCATCAAGTAATACGGCACCCATACCAACAAAAGCCTCATCCTCAACAGTACAACCATGTAAAACAGCACTATGACCTGTTCAGTAAAAACATAAATTCCCATTTAGAAAAGAAACACAGCATCATTCGTAATCGTTACAAAAAAGTTCCTCACCCACAGTAACATTATCCCCGATAACTGTAGGCAAGACCTTCCCGCTTAAATTTGACTTTGCAACATGCACCAGAGAGTTATCCTGTATGTTAGTTCCACTTCCAACTCTGATGCTGTTAACATCACCTGTTCATAAAATGAATTTGGCCCACGATTAACACATTTATCAACAGCGAAGAAAAAGCAAAAGAGATCACGTGGAATTTACATTAAAAGATCACAGAACATGAAATCTGTTGAGAAATAGCAGAAATAAAACATGGTAACTTATTCCATGAATGCATTCATTCAGTAGCAGAGAAAATAAAATATCATTGAAATGCTGCCACACCTAACTGATCGAAAGGGATAGCTTACCTCTCAAGACGCATCCATACCAAATGGAGGATCCTCTTCCAACTTGAACGTCTCCAATGACGGAGGCACTTGGAGCAACAAATACATCCTTATCAACAACAGGAGCCTTGTCAAATATGTTCATGAGAGTTCGATGCCTAGACACTGAACACAACAAGGAAGAGGATCAATTCATTTGGTTACTGCCTCGTGGAATCTAAGGAGCGTTACACTTTAAGAGGAAAATAATGATGAAGAGTGGTGATAGATTGTAACGTGATGGCATAAATTAGGGCACGGAAATGAAGAAATGAGAAGGGGAAAGAGACAAACGCTGCTCTTGAAAGAAGTAACCGCCCTGAAGGCGGGAACCGAGACGATCAATGGCTTGTCCAGTTTCGCGAATCCAGAAACCAACGCTGTAGATCGCTCTCCCCAGGGTTCCCATCTCCGCTACTGCTCACTGCTTACGCTTCCACTCTCAACGAAAATGAAAGAGTAGAATATCCCTGTTTCCTGGAGAGGGCATTTTCGGGTTTCCATCACTATAGCGAAAATGGATCTGGCCAATCACTGAAAATGGGCTAGGCTATTTCAAGTTTGGCAATTGCTTCCTGCACCCATCATATTTTTAAAATGTCACAAATAACTATCTCTTGAAGTGTAAAAATAGCTTTCAGAATTCATATTAGAATTGATTTATGATTCAATCACTTTCACATTCGGAACTTTTAACGTAAGATAGTATTGAGAGTCCAGTCTAAATTTTAATTAACTATTAAACTATATCACTGGAATCTTGAATTTAAAAAAACAAACCTTATAACCAAATACATCACATGTAAAAATAAACTTGCTTATGTAAATAAAAAACTCAAAACTTGTTAAAAAGAAAAGAGTGATAGAAGATAACTTACTTTAAAGATTAAATAATTTTGCTTTTATTAGAAATTCAAAGATAATATTTGATTGTAAATCTGATGAAAAACAAGGTAAAAAAAGTAAAAGAGTAAATAAAAAGTTTTTTAAGAAAGATAATAGTTACACTAGAATGAATCTTGAAATTTTCTATTTATATCTACTTTTTCATTTAATAATAAAATATTTAGTTGTTATCTTAATTATATTACTTTTAATTTAAATTATTTTGTAGGTCTTCTCAATAATTTTTTTTATATGAAGATAAAATTAAAAAACATATATATAGAATTAGTAATTAAAATTTAATGAATTTAAATATTATAAAAACTAGTTATCATTTATTTTCATTTTTAAACAATTTAAAACTAGTATAAATATATTTATTCACGATATATTACTATATTTTTTTCATTAGTAACAGTTTAAGTATAAAACGATAAATATGTAAAATAAAATTATGAAAAATATATATTTAAATAATATTTTATAAATGAATAATAATTATTATCTTATAAAAAACATAAAAATCACTGTTCAAACTATATTAAAAGCCAAAAAAATTGCATGTGATTATTTTATTTATAAAAACATTACAAATATTACGTAATTGAATTAAGCTCTTAAAAACAATATAACATTTTCAATCAATATCTCATATATTGTTTCTACTAAATTAAATAGGGTACAAAAAATAAGGATTTAAAAAGAGTAACTAAGGTCAAGAATTTAAGATGAAATAAAACTGTGGAAACTAAAGGAAGACTGAATAATATTTTATAGTAGATTTAAATTGTCTGAGAATTAAAAATTAATAGTAATTAAAATATTTAATAAAAGAGGAGGGTTTAGAGAGAGGGAGCCCAATGACACAAATCTCGGGGCGTGTTCATGCACATTAACAAACATAGATCCACATACACACAAACGACCCTTGCTCCCATACGCACAATCTACAATTATTAACACTTCATACCTAGTAACCAATGGGTGCCGAGCCCTTTTCCCAATCCCAAACCCAAAACCATAACTCCCGCCACGCCCCCTTCGCTCTCGGCCTCCAGCCCTCCGCCCTCGTCGACAATGTCGCCACCGTCGATTGGTCGCTTCTCCGTCAAGTTCCCGGCGAGCGCGGCGGCTCCGTTCCCGTTCGTTCTCTTTCTAACCCAACTCAATTCTCTTCATGAATGCGGTTAACTAACTGAATTAATTCTCTATCCATGTTTATTTTAGGTTGGAATTGAAGAACTTGATGACATACTGCGTGAGGTTAAAGCTAACTGCCGTGATGCTCATTCTCCCATGAAAACTCTCGCCGGCGGCAGCGTTGCCAACACAATTCGCGGACTTAGTAGCGGTTTTGGAATTTCAAGCGGAATCATTGGAGCCTACGGGGATGACGAACAAGGCCAGCTTTTTGTTAACAACATGACCTTCAATGGCGTCGACCTCTCACGACTCCGCAAGAAGAAAGGACACACGGCACAGGTTTCAAATTTTCTCTCCTCATACGTACAAACTTCCCTTCAACACTTGAAAATATCTAAGTTTTGTATCTGTAATTCTGCATAATGCTGTACTTTGTTAAAGAATATGTTTCAAAAGAATGTATTCAAACAATTAATGAAACTTGTATAGTACTAGTATTAGTACAGGAGTAAAAAAGAAAGGGTATCAGAGGATTTTAAGGTAACCTCAAGAGTGCTGGTGTAGTTTATTCTACCATAAAGCATAACAATATTTTTTTATTTCTTTTTGTACTAGTGCGTTTGCTTGGTTGATGACTTGGGCAACCGTACAATGCGACCTTGTCTCTCAAATGCTGTCAAAGTTCAGGTAATTCACACACACTATCTGGATTCTTGGAGGGCAGGTTAGGGTGTCTTTTGTGAAGGTTTTTTGACTGATATATTGCTCTCTTTTCCCTTTCTTGCAAGGCTCAAGAATTGACGAAAGAGGATTTCAAGGGATCCAAGGTTGATTTCTTTGGACTTGTTTTTTGGTACCCTATTCTGTATATTTTTATATTGTATTAATTTTGATTTTCTAATTGTCATGTGTTGGCTGGGATTTATTTTATATTAAATTTTAGGGGCCGAATCACTTTTTCATGTTTATTCCGATTTCTTTTGACTTGCTGAAAGCTTGCTCCTCTGTCCATTATACCACGTCTAGCACTAATAATGTATCACCTAAAGGTTCTCTGTTGACTTGGTTGTTGATTTATTTACGTTTCAGTGGTTGGTGTTGAGATATGCAATATTCAACCTGGAAGTTATTCAAGCAGCGACTCATTTAGCCAAACAGGAAGGCCTTCTTATTTCCTTGGATTTGGCCAGTTTTGAGGTATTTAATAAATTTTCTTGCTTGAGATTGGGAAGTTTGTGATTAGAGTTTTCATTTCCAACATATCAACTCAAAAAGGATGTTTTGATAAAACTGAGTTTTCATAAAGGGTTGCTGAGTCCTAATTCTTAGTCGGCTAGTCCACAGAAATAATTACTAAACATAATTGATTTCTTTTTGTTTTTTGCTATAGTATAGGGCTTTGTATTCTTTTATGCATAATCTCAAATACTACCATTATAAATAGGAATACGAAAGCTTAATTTTTAAAAGTCTTCAGCATAGTTTATTTAAATATTATATTTCTCACTCATGACCTCTTTCTTTTGAGAAGATGGTCAGGAACTTTAAACTACCGCTTCTAAAGCTACTGGAATCTGGCAACATAGACCTTTGCTTTGCCAATGAGGATGAAGCAGCTGAACTTTTAAGGTGACTGTCATTTGCATTTCACCCAGCATTATTGAAAATAGAATTTATCTTCAGTTTCTTAGTTATTGAAGAAGTTATTTTCATTAATTATGTATCATGTAATTTTGTCTTGTAAATAAGTGATATCAATTTACTTTACCATGGATTATAGGGGTGAACAGAATGCTGATTCCATAGCTGCTGTCGAATTTCTTTCCAAATACTGCCAATGGGCTGTGGTGACATTGGGCTCTAATGGGTGCATTGCTAAACATGGAAAGGAGGTGTGCTAATTTTCTTTTTCCTGTCATTCTGTGTGATATTTTCTGCCAGGCTCCTTTCCCAACATGAACCTTTTGTTATTTGCCTGAAGACGCCATGATTAGCTAGACATTTGCGAAGTTCATTACTTTGTACGAATTTGTTGCGAAGGAGTTGCCTCCCTTGACAAAAATAAAGTTTTTCAGATAAGTGAAGCTTTGCTGTTAGTCTTAAATGGTTTTTACCCATAATTGTCTAATGTACTCAAAATTTGCATTCTGCCCAACAGAGGATGGGAGGTATAGAGGTTTACAAACAGTAGGAGCATTAACCAAATTGTGGTCCAAAATCATTAAGGGACAAGTTCAGTACTTTTTGCTTTCTTGTTGTTTGGTCTTTGTGTCTGCTAGGGTTCTAGAATAGGTGTTGAAAAATTAAAGAGAATTAGTAACTACATAAACTAAGCTTTTTATATGACAGATGATACGAGTCCCTGCCATTGGGGAAACAAAGGCAACCGATGCTACAGGAGCAGGGGACCTTTTTGCAAGTGGATTTTTGTATGGAGTGATCAAGGGTCTGTCACTAGAAGGATGCTGCAAAGTAGGTGCATGCAGTGGTGGATCTGTTATCCGGTCTCTTGGTGGTGAAGTGACATTGGAGAATTGGCAATGGATGTACAAGCAAATGCAGATGAAGGGTCTTCCCACGCCTACAGATGTATGCAAATGAATGTAGTGGCTAATTTTGCCCCCTTTATTCATGTCGCCTTCTTGGTTATATTTACCCATTTTTTCCTTTTGCTTCTTTTTATTGTCTTTTATTATTCATTTACTGACAATTCAAATGACAGCCACGCAAGTTATGGAAGCTATATATTTTTCAGGAAAATTCGCTATATATTTTTCAGGAGAATTCAATCCGGTTTGAGTCTTCAATGTACTTGAGCTTGGGGACACTTATGAAACTGTCTCAACTACTTTTTAATATTAACACCTAAGACATGGTTAATTTACTTTCTGTGTTCTTACTACAAATTTCAACTGTCGATTGAGATGGTCTACAACTTTATTCTGTTTCTCAACCGTTGTTATAGTTCATTTAAATTTTACTTTGTGGCTTTTGTGCAGCCAATAGCAGGGCACACTGTTTGTGTGAAGGGTTGATATACGAGTTTCTCTCCACGGAATTTAAAATCCCCAGGTTATTTTATTGAATCTAATTTAAACTGAATAATAAATAAAATTGGAAAAAATCGACTTTTTAACATAGTTCAGTTTAACATATAATAAATTTATGAAATAAAAACATAAAATGGTAATTAGGGTGATATTTGAATATAATTTAAAATCACTTTTATCGTTTCTAACTAGTAACAATTTCTTTTCATAAATAAAAACAATGCGATCAAAAGTAAAAAAAAAAATCGTTCATATGAATAAAGATAAAAGAAAAAAAAATGAATGAGAAAGATGTTTTTATTAAATACAAAAGCAGCGTATAAAATGGAAAGGATTAAAAGAGAAAACATTGAAATATTTAATTAAAAAATGAGTAAAAATCTGAATATGGCTGTAAAGAAAGAATTTAAATATTCAATTTATATATTTTAATTTGTAATATAGAATGAAGTTTCAATGTTAAATTTGTAATCGATAACTAAAATTGTATTTTATCCGACACCTAGTGCACTCTTTTTACTTCAAAGGAATTAAATCTCAAAAAAAAGAACGAGACTTCGTGATATAGCATAAGAGAAAACGGAAACTCAATACTGCTACCATTTTTATATGACCGACGCAACTCAAAATTCCAAAGTTAATAATAGACCGAAGATCCTGCAGAAAGCCAAAACTAACTGTTGCAGCAAGTGTACGCTAGCTAATATTTCTACTTGCCAAGTACATGAAGCATTATGGCATTCTGTGCATGCATCCGGTTCTCAGCTTGCGGGAAGACTATTGAATTTGGAGCTTCAATAACTTCGTCGGTCACCTCTACCCCTCTTTCCGCTGGTAAGCAATGCATAAAAAATGCCTTTGAACCAGCCCTTTCCATCAGATCTTTGTTTACCTGCAAAACGAAATTGCCATCTCATGTCAACAGTGACAAAATCAAAGTAAAGCCCAAAACAATACAGCACATTTTATATATCAGTTTTAAAATTCAACCGGTGAAGGGAGTAATTCAAGATTCGACGCTTTAACTATAAATTTGAACTGGTAGTAATTAAACATTATTATATTTTTAATGTAAATATCAAACAACATTGAAAATAAATAAAAATTAGAAACAAAATAAATATAATTAATAAAACTGTCGATCATTGTAATATTGATTTTTCCTACAAATCAAAGTGAAACCAGTTATGCGCGGGTTTACCCAATTATGAACAGGTTTAACCAGAGATTTACACAGGTTCTTTAGAAGGGTTTACACAAATTATAATGAGCTATTTGGTCCAGTTTCCAGTCTGACCAGCTGGTCTAAGTCCAACTCTGACAACATTCCAACATAACATAGTCGTTGTCAAATAATAAAATATTTATTTTTAACCGAACCTATGATTAGGTGGCTGACAGAAAATAATGTAGGAAATACCGTGTAAAGTACCTGAAATTCTTTAAACACCTGGCGCCGGTATTCAGCTTCTTCCTTTTGCCCCATGCTGGCCCAGACATCTGAATACACAACATCAGCTCCTTTAACAGCTTCTTTGGGGTCATTAGTTATCTCAATCTTGCTTATTCCAGCTTTCCTTGCCTTCTCAACTGTTTTTGCATCAGGTTCAAATCCTTTCGGACAAGCACAAACAAAGTGAAACGGAATCACAGATGCCATCAACAACCACGAGTGAACAATATTATTTCCATCTCCAACGTAGACAACCTGACATGTGTATTGCAGAATATGGTCAGACAACTATTCCCTTGCCAATGCCACCAAGAATTAGGAAGAAGCAAATTCTTCAAGAACAAGTAACATAACCTGACCTTGGTTCCTTCAAACCGACCAATGTGCTCAATCATAGTAAGGGCATCAGCCATTATCTGGCAGGGATGGTTGTAGTCCGTCAACCCATTGACGACTGGCACAGTTGCATATTTTGCAAGATCAAGTATGTCCTACAATTGTTTTTACAAAAACAGAAAGGGTAAACCAAAAGTGCCGAGTTTTTTCTCAAAATGATTGATCACAATCGCCGTCGCAGATAAAATTTATTCCTAACCCAACAACATCACAATGCCCATAATTGCTTAGCAGCTTCTTTCGTTGTGAAATACGCTTGCTAAAACTTTAAGAGGCATGAAAATTAGTGAAAAATACTCCTGTTAGATATTGTCAATTCCTCTCAAGATCTTCTGTTAGCATTCCATGTAATCCAACACTAGACATTACCAATGGCACAGGCACAAATAGTAGAGACAGATATCATTGTTAAGTAAAAGCATCTAACAAGTATCATAGCTTCCATAACTTATTTCTTCGTTCGAGTTATTGAACTGGCGGCAACATTTATTATGAATTCTTGTCTACCACAAGCAATGACAATGATCCTGACAGGGATTTACAATCATACTTTTTCTTTGAAATTTTATGCATTACAACAAATACCAGTGGAGCTCGAGGATTAATAACATCATAAAACCACCGGATGAATTACTCTATCCCAAAAGTCAGTATAGACTGCTCTATTAATGCATCTAACAGCATCTTAGTACACGGTATAGCTTCTCCTTTTTCTTTCCCACCTGTTTATGAATTGGAATTAACATAATTCATCCAAATTAAGTTTATTGACTTCGTCAATGTTGGTTTTGAAATCAGAGGAACATTGCGAACACACACGCCCTATCCCTAAGAAAGACCGATCACCTTCATTCTACCACTTCGTGCAGGTCCCAGTCAAGTTGAATATTTAATTTGTGAATTCAGAAAATAGGAAAAACTAGCCACAACAAGGAGTAATCGCAGCACAATAACAAAATGAAACATAAGTAACTCCCTTGTTACACGTCACAAGCATACCTGATGAGCAAAAACACGAGCCATAATGATGTCATTATAGCGACACAGAACACGAGCAATGTCACGAGTCTCCTCTCGCTTGCCCATTTGGATATCATTGGGTCCTAAGTATATGGCATGCCCGCCTAACAGTGAAAAGCCAGTCTCGAACGAAACCCTCGTTCTCATGGACGGCTTTGTAAATATCATCGACATGGTCTTCCCCTCAAAAGGTCGAAATGACCTGTCCCCTGACTTCAGCAACGTCTTCACCTCAATGGCCCGATCCAACATCTTCAAAATAGTGTCCTTATCAAAATCATCTATGTGAAGAAAATCTTTCTGCGCAACTTTCTCTGCAAAACAGAAGAATCGCAGTGAGAAGTCAATAATCAGCTAGCCACTTCTCAAAACCACAAACAGGAGTTGAAAATCAGTGTCAACCATCAACATGTTCTTATAAATAACCTGCAACACATCAACATTCTTAAACCCTAATTCGATGCAAATTGAATGTGAAATGAGAATTAGATGACGTGGAGGTTTAAAAGTGAGGATTGAGTGAGAATGTGAAAGCGATGAGAATCGGAAATGGAAAAGGAAGGGTAGAATTGACTTACGAGTGACGGCGGGAGAGGCGACGCACGATATTCGGCGGCGGAATGAAACGGAGGCGGCGGGGAAAGGAGCGCGACGGCGGAGATTGTGACCGGAAAGGTAGGGTTTGTCTGATGCGACAGTACTGTAACAGTGACAAGGGATCACAGCCATTTTCTGCTACTTCCTAGGCCTACCAAACACACTGCTACTTCTCTTTACTTTCACTGCATTTTCGTTTCTACCTTTATATATGGGTAATTGTAAATATTTTCTCTCTTGTTTCTCTTCATATCACTTTCTTTTTACCAATGTAATAAAACAAGTTCACATAATTATGATTTAATAATTTTCTCCCTCAATACTCTTAAGAGAGACAATTAATAACCGAAAAATTAAATAGAAATTTATATAAAATAAAATTATTTCATGCTTAAGTTAAAAGTTAGAATTTTGAAAACAATATGATAGAGTTTGTACAAAAAAATTTATATTAAGATAATTTTGTTTTAAGTAAAAAAAAAATATTAATGAGTTTTCTTATATTAGCCACTTTTATAATATTTCTTATATTTTATCTTTTGATTTAATTTTACATATTTTATCTTTGACGTTTAACAAATTATCGTTACATTTATTAGCAATGATAAAATAAAATTCCAGAACAAATTTTTAGATAATAAAAATCCAAAAACTAAAATATATATTTTGTAAAATATCAATATTATTACTAAAATTGGGATTAAATGTTAAAAAATTAGATTTTAGAAGCTCATTTAAAAGTAAAATAATTTAATATTCTAATTTTAATAAGTAACATGTACTACAGTTTTAAATATGATAATAACCACACCCGTTAATAAACTAACTTAAAAAGTACTCTTACTTATTGTGTGTTATATTCATTAAAAATATTTATTTTCTATCTATTGTAAATACATTTTTTTTTACCATCCAATAGTACTACAGGAAGCAAATTTTCATCAAACCTAAGTATTATGTAAGATGAACTTATTCAGTACTCTCCACTAGTTTTTTATGCGATAGAATTTAACATATACTGGTAATAAAAGTGAACAAAATAATTACAATTTTTTTTGTGAAGAAACTGATTACAAATTGGTTCACATAATTGGTTAGATAAATTGTTTGCTTTATATTATTCACATTAAGATTATATATTTTTTCCGATGAATCCTAAATTCTAGTCATTTTGTAAAACTTCAATTTGCATCACGTTTATCAAAATACAATGTAACCGTACTACCCAAAAAATACGTCAAATGCTTGTTAATGCGTTTTTATACCCCAAAATTCATTTATTTTAAAAAATGAGTATTTATTTTATTTTAATAAAATTTAAATTTTAAATGAAAGTTAATTTAAATATAATGCTAGCTATTTTTTGAACAATTTGTCATCTCGAATAGATTTGACCCATACTGTAGCAGGCTGGTTCCAAATGGGCCTGGATCAAATGGGCCGACCCATTTATAAAACGACAAATTCTTCCTCCACCTCCATACCCTCTTCCTGCACCCCCATATAATCTTTTTATTCCATGACTGCCCTTTATGAAATTACATAAATACCCTCTCCTTCGTTTTTTGAAATTGTGAACCGAATGGGGGTGCATCTGGTTCTCATTTAAAAAAAAAATACAAACCAGATGACTCCATCCGGTTCTCAACCCAGCATATCGGAAAATCTTCAAATTCGTCGTCGATAGCCCCCAAATCCCGAATCAACTACTTTAATCATCAATATCACTTACTAATTGCTAATAAACATCACAAATTGGTTACCTAATGCTTCTATGAAGGATTAATTGAAAGATTTTGAATAACGAAGGAACAGAAGTCGCGAATGGCTTATCTAAACCGGACGAAGGTTCTCTTAACCGGACGAATTGTTTGTATTTTTTTTTTTTGAAATTGTGAACCGGATGGGGGTGCGTCCGGTTCTTATTTTCAAAAAATTAAACCGGATGGCCTGGTCATCCTGTTGGGAAGGGTGGGAATTTTATTAAGATAGGGGTATTTATGTAATTTTATGAAGGGTAGTTATGGAATAAAAAAATTATATGGGGTGCAGGAAGAGGGTATGGGGGTGGAGGAAGAATTTGTCTTATAAAACCGCATACATGAAGTTGGGCTTGGGCAATGGAGTCTTGGGATATGGCAACTTGGAATTTAACCCTAATTAATCTCTTAAGACATGCATTTTCATGTGATGTGGTGGACCTTAACATCTTTATGTATGGAACTACGAACATGTTTGTATTTAATAATGGTTCTTGAGTCTTAACTCTCCTTAAGAGTAGAATTAGTCGGTGTCCTTATTGTGGGACATTAGCCCCCTCCTTAAGAATAGAATTCGTCGGTGTCCTTTTATTTTGGGACATTAGTCCCTCCTTAACCACCATCACGTCTTTGTCATCCCATTTATAAGTTAGGTTAGAGAATTAACTTCTTAGTTGTTTCTTAAAATACTCGATTATTTATTTCAATTCTTAATATGTAATTTTTTTCCATCATATATGCTTATTTATTTTAGGTTACTTTGTTATTAAACCCGACAATATAATTTAACCTATTCTGAATAATTTGATAACCTAATGTTATCGAATTTAATTAAAACAAATTGAGTTAAATTTTATTTATAAGTGAGACCTCTATCTCAATTTAATTTAACCGAATCTTTTATTTAATTTATTATAATTTCCTATAGGTTGGACAGAGAGAGATTTTATGTTAAACTCAAGACTTAAAATAACCAAATTATTCAATAATAATAATAATAATAATAATAATAACATAATTATTATTCAGTTTACGCTATGCTTTTATTTACTAAATATATATTTTAAAAATATTTAAATATTAAATAATATATTTATTTTAAAAATGATGAAATGTGTTTTAAATTAATTTTCAACAAAATGTATGACCTAATTGACTTAATATAATACAATTAAAGATAAATTGAATCTAATGAAAACAAATACAACATTAACCTAATTCAAATTTAATTTATTTTATTGAATTGGAGATAACTCTATTCAAACTTCACCTAATTCAACTTGTATACACCCTCATTAAAATTAATTTTAAGAAGTAATTTGACAATATATCAAAGAGTATTTTGTTGTTGAACTATAATATTATAAACAATTAATTTTTCACACATATAAGAATTAAATTAAATTTTGATTCTTTTAAAAAATAAATTTAGGCTAACTCACACATGAAGACTTAAATCATCATTAAATTGTTGTCGATTAAAAAAAAAAATGAGTGTGTACTTCAGAAGTAAATTGAAGATACTCTGGCAACATCCACACCAAATAGATTGTTAATAATTTTTCTTCTGCGGATGCAAAAAAGTGTTAAACATGGTCAAAGTATAGATCAGGTTGATGTCTTTTTAGTGGAATTAATGAGGGTAGTGTTGTTCTGATGGAATGTGCACAACAAATGAATGAAAATATGGTTTAAAGTCATTTAACATCAAAAAATTAGAAATTAAAATTTTATTTCACCATACACGAGATTACAGTACAACTTTTTATACACCATTCTGTCTTTTCAATGCAATTCACTTGTAATAATTTTAAAATGTCCTAAACAATTTTTTAATATATATATATATATATATATATATAACACTTTTAGAAGGTGATAAACGAATCTAAGAAAATGGATTTCCAAAAGTCTAACTTCTCAAATAAAAAAAAAAAAAAAAACACACCGACGTAAATAATTGCCGGAGAATGGCATTTGTGGAATAAAATAAAAATGGATAAAACGGATGTGGGAGATCTACATTATCTAGAAATATAATAAAAGTGTAGAATATAACTAAATTTAATTTATAAAATTGAGTTAACAATAACAGATAAAAATTCCACATAAATATAATATAACTTTGAAGAGAGAATTCAGAAAAAAAAGGGGAAACAATAGACGGAAGTTTGCCCACTTAACTGGAGACAGCAGATCCAGCAAAACCTTGGTGGGGTTCTATCCAATCCCATCCTATGTATAATCTATTTTTTCTTATTTCTTTTATTTTTCCACAACCACAATAAAACATTTATTTTGTACGCACCCTAGAAAAAAACATAAACCATTCAATGTATAAGTGATCGTTTAAATAATTTAATTTCATGAGTATTCCAATAATAAAATTTAAATTTATGATTTTATTAAAAAACAACATTTATTTAACTAAGAAAGAGTGAGAATTACATTAAAAATAATAAAATATTTATTCAGATAAATGTTATAAAACCATGTACTGGTGAGAAAGATGATTTTTATTGTTATATTTTCTTCTTTTATTGAAGTTTTGTATATTGTTTATAGACTACTGTATACGACATTTTTATTGACTTTAATAATAATTACAATTACAATTATAATGGTATTAAATTAACTAACAGTTATTTTTTGTAAATAATACCTGATTTATTTTTAACTCTATAAACAAACGAGATTCTGTCATTCTCACTGAATGTACAATGTGAAAAAATATACAATTATTCCTTAATTATGGAGATAAAAAATGTTACGTGTAAAACAACATGGAACTTTCGAGTAATTGTACAGTTCTTCTTCCATGAACAAAATGTTCTTTCATTTCATGCTTTGATGACGATGTAAATAATTGTTTTTCCAGATTTCTCTTTGGGATTTCTGAGGGTTGCTCACTTGCTTCGCTGATTGGGTGTTTAATTTAATTTCTTTTATTTGAATAACGATTATAATTGTTATACGTTAAAAAAATCAAAATATTTTATCTTAAGCAAGTTAGGGACGATAATATTGTTTTTGCAATAATGCATAGAAAAAAAAAATATCTTTACTAAAACGTAAATTTATCTTGTTACACGTATATATACACGTTTACAAATTATATAATATCAAACTATAATAAGTTTTTCAAAATATAATAATATTTATAAGTATTATTTTTTCAAATAAAACATATTTTTATCATACACTCCATATGTACTAACGTTATTCTTTTAACATTAGTTATTTTTTATTTTCATATATTTTTTTTCCACTATAAAGATTACACACTTTAGTTTTTATCTTAGGATTATTTTTTTTTTAATTTCCATGTATTTTCTTCCTTTACTAAAAGGGGTATATATATATATATATATATATATATATATATTGGTTTTCGTCTTTAGATTTAAAAAGGTGTTAAAGTCAAACAGATGCAAAGAGAAAAAAATTTCAAAATTTGAAAATTTTAGAATTAACTATAAAATGCATGTGTAGCTTTTATTTATAACATTTTACTCAATTTAGTTTAATTTAATATTAAAATATTACTTGATTTTAAAATAATAGTATACTTTTGTTCTCAAATTTACAAACAGTTATAAGAAATGAGATATGATAAATATATGAATAAAATATCAACAACACATCTCACTTATCCTGGCTTTCTTAACATCGTTTATGTTAATTTGATGAAAGGAGTTAAATTGTTGCAGTTTTATTTTATTTTTTCAACAAAAGTAAAACCAAATAAAAAGCTTTAAATATAATTAAACTATGTTAACATTAATGGACAAAAAATATCACTAATGTTTAAATTTTCAAGCAACTCTGTGTTTGTAGCACTAGCCCAAATTTTAGACTTTTGTTTTTATTTTATTGTACCCGCTGTATTTTACTTTTTTATACCCTGAGCAAATCACTATTGCACACACTTTTGTTCTAGTTTATCTGTATAAAAAACAAAACGTAACATACATTTTATTTTTAATTGTTATTATTTCATACTTTTTTGTATGTTTATAAAATAAATTGTATAATTTTTACATATTTTTCTAATCCATTAAACTTTTAAGAAATTGAGAATGTGTGAGAGGGGTGAAAATATAAAAACAAAAATCTTGATCATATTTAACTTTTAAAATTTGTTCATGACACATGATGATTCCATTAAAATCAAACGCACTGATAAAATATATAAGAAGTAAAAATCCAAAAAGAAAAAATAGATAGCATTAATCGTGAAATCAATATGTGTTTACCTAAAACATCAATCACGGCACGCTACAAATCCATTGACCATTATTTTTGGAAACATGTACCCTTCTAGCTCAATCTCCCAAGCGCGTCGGTGCCTTGTTTGTGTTTAATTAAAGAAAAAGAAATAGGAACAAGGAAAGTTTCTGGACTCATTCTATGGGCCCCCAAATCGGAAACATGCCATGAGCTATGCAGATCACATTCATTGAATCAATATTTACATACCTTGTATTAAAGTATAATATTTTAATTTAATTGTGCTAAGTGATAAAAAAAATATATGTATTTTCATTCGTAGACATATACACTTGTTAAAAAGAATTCATTGTGAAGAAAGTCAATAAGCAGAATTTTGAAAGAATCCTGTTTATTTTTATATTATTAACACATAAACTTAATTTAGGATACATAAAATAAATTTTAAACTGGAGAGAAACTACGCGTGCATTAAGGCAAAATTGCTGAGGCATTTTTGTTCTTGTGTCTCCCACTTTATTCCCTTTTTCTTGGGGTGAGAGATATTATATTGTGACATTTTACTATTTTCATAAATGCAGTTTATTTGAAGAACCATGAAATGAAACTGATTCGTGTGGACAAAGAGAGCATAAGGCTTTTATGACCTCTCCACTATAATCGCTTTTTCGGGTACTTTGTTCCATGCCTTACTTGGTGTCTTACATTGCATTGCACCTTTAGAATCTTTTCTTTGTTTGCATTCCGGGTCTATCAATCACTTCATGTGTTAATTGAGGAAATTATGGCATAATATTTCGCCATTAAGGTTTGGGAATGTATATATCGTAATCAATGGCTTATAAAATCAAATTAAATTAGGTTAAACAAATTTATTAAAGATATCAATTTCTGTACGAATTAGTTTTAAAGTAACAAAGAGTCAGTTAGCCTCATTAAATTTAATTAATACTGAACATGACAATGTCATAAGATGGTCTTTTTGTTGGGTGCGAAAGGGAAAGCTAATGGAGTCATGGTCATGAACGAGAAGGTAAACAAACTCCAATTTACGGCGCAAATTGCGCCTATCAATTTTCTACTTTTTTCGAAACCCCATATCAACTACTTGGAGTATTCAACTATGGAATTATATAGAGTTTACTGACAATAAAGAATAATATAAGTTGTATAAAAAAGTTAATAAATATACAGATATTAATAATTATGGCAACGTGAATAAATTCACGTTATTGTTTAATTATAATTGTAAGTTAAGTATTGTAAATTAAAAAATCTATTACCTAGTTGGTTGTGATTTTTTTATCCATAAAAATGCAATGTAATATTAAAGAGTTTACTATAGTTGTATATATTAGTCAACATGCCCAGCTCAATTAGTTAAACAGTATGTCAGTTGTTGTAAACTTTCTAATGTCTTTAATTTTCATTGTGCCGCAAACAAAGAAAAACTTACATGAATAAACTGAACAGAGTGAGTACATTTAACACACACACACACATATATATATATATATATATATATATATATATATATATATAATTTAAATATATATTTTCAATATTTATATTATGAAAATAATTTTACAAACGAATAAAAGTGTTTAATAAATATTAAATGGTCGTTTATATTCTTTAGAAAACCTTAAACCTTAACACGTGAAAGAAAAAAATAATTTAATTACTTATTATCTAATTTTAAAAATTATTCACTTTTAGTCTACGCAAGCACTATTTTAATCCTATATAGCTTTTATATTCACAATTTAAAACCTACATTGTCTACACTTATAAAAATTAAAAAACCGTGTATAAAGAATAAAATATATTTTTGAAGTATAAAAAACAAAATTGATTTAACTCTGAGTAATTTAATAAAATAAAAAAACAACAACGTTTTGGCATGTCACAGGGCAAATAATTTTAACCACACATTTTTGTCCTTTTTCAACGGTTGTGCTCATGGGTCATCATGACCCACATGCATGTTACGGACCCACAGTGACACTGACACGTGAGGTTTCCACTTCCACTCTTCACTACTAGTCTCGTATTGTTCAACTTCGACCACCACGTTACACCATCCCCCTGTGCTTTTATGACCTTTCAGTTATCCACACTTTTTACAAATAACAAAATCACACTAACTATTTACATTTTTTAATAATTTTCCTTTTCCTACCGTGCCCTACAATCAAGGCCAGAATCTAGGCATTTAAAAGCCCACATCGAGAAAGCAGGGAAAACACAGTGAATGAAGTTGAGACAATGGCGGTGATGCGTCGGTTGCTTTTGGTTTTCTTTGTTCTGTATGTGACAGTGGAGCAGATAGAAGCAGATGATGGTGGTGGGTTCGTGAAAACAAGAGGAGTGCAGCTTATACTGAATGGAAGCCCCTACTATGCCAATGGCTTCAATGCCTATTGGCTTATGTACATTGCCTCTGATCCTTCTCAGAGAAACAAAGTCTCTTCAGCCTTTCAACAGGCTTCAAATCATGGACTCAACATAGCCAGAACTTGGGCTTTCAGTGATGGTGGCTATAAGCCCTTACAATACTCTCCTGGATCCTACGATGAACAAGTCTTCCAGGTTTGTCTCTCACTTTTCAATTTCATAACAACCTATTTTTAATCAAATTTAGTCATGACAAACTACCATATTTCGTGAGTTTTGAGGTTGTGTTTTTTCTTTTCTTGAAGTACATATAAATTCATTTCTTATTTCCCATTTGCTAACTCTTTTTCTTGGATTGAAAATAAAAGGGATTGGATTTCGCAATAGCCGAAGCAAGAAAATACGGGATCAAGCTGGTTCTGAGTTTGGTGAATAACTATGAGAACTTGGGTGGGAAGAAACAGTATGTAGAATGGGCAAGGAGTCAGGGACAGTCCATAAATTCTGAAGATGATTTTTTCACAAATCCTGTGGCTAAGGGATTCTACAAAAACCACATCAAGGTAAATGATTTTTTTTTTTTTATTTTGTTTTCCCTATTATTTTTCAGTGTTATCGTTGTTGATGGAACCAGCTTCAACCAGATAAAATGGGTGCTGTGTGGATCGAGATAGAAAGCAACGAGTCTGAGAGTAATTTGTCATATACAGGGAGCGAAAAAAAAGAAAAAAAGATTTTGAAATATGTGCTTTGTTGTGTTTTCTTTAAAGTGATATTAATGTTAAGTTTTTTCACGGGAAGAGAGATTTGACGTTAAAGAATTCTTATTTACAAAAGATTAAGACATTACTTTCAACCTACTGTACCTAAATTCCTAAGAATTAATATGAACTTGAATTCCTATGAATTAATATAATAGAAGAGGGAATAAATCAATCCCAATGAAGAAAGAAAAGATGGTGAAAGACAAATTGTTCTCGTTAAACGACACGTTGTACTCCTAAAGATTCTATATTTAATTTCAACCACATAATGGTCGACAGAATCTAATTCTATTGATTTTGTTGTAAATTTTTTAATGTGGGTTTTTTTTTTGTTTTTTGTTTTTTTTATAGACTGTACTTACAAGGCGTAATAGCATCACTGGAATTGCATACAAAGACGACCCAACTATAATGGCTTGGGAACTTATGAACGAGATTAGGTGCCCTTCTGATCAATCAGGAAAAACAGTTCAGGTGAACGCATAATTCCGTTTCGCAGCTCTATTTATTAATTGTTCACTTCCGTTTTACAACTTTATAAATGCATTATTCCGTCTGGTGAAATTCTATGATTGCATGTTAATTATTTTGGTACTCTATTTTTTATGATGATTATAATAATTTCATTTCGTATTTTCTGTAGTTTGGGTCCTTGTCTATGTACAAACAATCTGGAATTACAAATAATCTGTGTACATGTGTATTGCTTGAAACATTGTAATTTTACATATCATTTACTTGGAAAGATGTAATTTATTATTTTAGTTTTAAGAAAATCTACTTAGTTACCACTTATAAATGAGTAGTTAAAAAATTAAGAGGAAGTGATAGCTTTCTTCCAATTTAGCTTTTTCTATGGAAATTTACCCTTTTGAACAAGTGAACCCAACTTTGTGAGTCTTGTTGACGACAGACAAATTTTGATTATGAAAACGCTCATAATTTTATTTTAAACATTGGAAGAGGTAAGTTAAAGATAACATTTCCCTTTTGACAGGCTTGGATTTCTGAGATGGCATCTTACCTGAAATCCATAGATGGAAACCACTTGCTGGAAGCAGGTTTGGAGGGTTTCTACGGCCAGTCAAAGCCTCAGTCCAATCCAAACTTCAATGTTGGAACCGATTTCATTGCAAACAACCAAATCCCTGGCATTGATTTCGCAACAGTGCACTCCTACCCTGACCAATGGTTAGACTTTTTATTTCAATTTCTTACTCTCCACAGATGCCACTCTAATGATATTAAGGTGTGCATTTAAAAAGTAAATAGTTCGAGTGAAAAAATTATACTTTCCAATGAAAGAATCATACTAATGATAGCTCTTTTGAGAATATTTCAATCCACAAATTTGCTACATGACAAATTCTGATTAGTTGTGTACAAGATTTTCATTTCATGATAAAGCTGAATGAGTTGTGTTTACTTTTCAGGCTATCGAGTTCAGGTTATGAAGAGCAAATGTCATTCTTGGGGCGGTGGGTGGATGAGCACATCCAAGATGCACAGAACACTCTTCACAAGCCAGTTCTCTTTGCAGAGTTCGGTATTTCCACAAAAAGCTTCGGTGGCAACTCATCACCAAGGGATCGGTTATTCAACACGGTGTATTCAGCAATATACTCATCAGCAAGTCGTGGTGGTGCTGCTGTTGGTGGCTTGTTTTGGCAGCTTCTAGCCCAAGGAATGGACTCTTTTCGAGATGGGTACGAGGTGGTCTTAGATGAAAGCCCCTCCACGGCTACTTTGATCGCTCAACAGTCTCAAAAACTAAACCACATTCGCAAGATGTACGCCAGACTCAGAAACATTGAGAAGTGGAATAGAGCTAAGGAAATTAGAGGCTCACAATGGCATGTTGGTGCTAAAGGTGGAAACTAAGTTATAAGTCTTAACTACCAAAATATATATAGAGAGAGAGGGAAAGCTAGAAACTTTGTAACTTATTGTGTGAGAGGATTGATCCTCAGAATGGAGTGTCCTAATAATTGTAGAGGGAGGAGTGGCCAGTAATTTCCGTTAAAGTATTACACCAGATGTGTCCTACAAATGTTATAGGCATGACTATAACTTATTGAGATATATGGAAAGAAACTCTGTAATGTACAAGCAAGCGTTTCATCAAGGGTGTGAATGTATTTATGTCTAGACTACTATTACAGAGAGGCTTGTTGGATGATTTGAAGTGCTTCATATTACCGTTCCATCTTTAATTGTTGCATTCTTCAGTGTAATCGTGATGCCAGACCTGATGTAGAATCCTTCCTTGGCCCTATCAGCTTCTTGAACACCCTGAGAAATCCAATGGATTTAAATCAGTCTGGATAATAATAGAAGCTTCTGAAAGCAACATTTTGAAACACTACTCACATCTGCATTTGCGATGATCACATTTCTTCCTATCTTGGCATTCTTGTCGATTATGCAATTCCTTAAAAAATGTCGGGTATGAAATCAGCAAAAATCAAGAATGAATGGTTCACATTAATTTTATATATTATGACATGTAAATTGGTAAGTATAATACATATAAGAGGAAATTCTTCAAAAGGCTCAATCAGTCACACCTGATTTTGGTATTTTCCCCAACACCAATTGGAACCTTTCCTTCTGCCAGTAAAGATGCAATTTCAGTCTCAGTCTGATAGTAATCAGCACCCATCATCATGGTATCCTGCATAACAAAAATCCAAGAAGGCATAATAAAGCATATATCACTGATGGTCCAAAATAGAATATAAAAAAGGTGTCAACTCAAGGAGGTGGAATTATGTCAGGGATTCAATATAAAATGTTAGGTAATACAGAATATTGTTTACCTGAAGCTCCACACCAGATTCCAAACGTGAGCGTACTCCCACAATAGAGTGCTGAACGCTACATTCCCTCAAGAAGCATCCGTGAGAAATAATTGCATCCACAATCTGTGGAACCAATCAAGAGTCATGTTCAGCAGATTCCAATTTCATAAAGCAACTTAGTAATGGTTTGACTGTCATACCTTGCATTTTTCTACTTTAGTGGGTGGGAGGAATCTTGGGGAAGTGAAGAAAGGTGTCTTTGGATCATAAAATTCAAATTTAGGAGGCTGCAAGGAATACCATTAATAAGAGATTATTGGATTACAACACTTTCGCTTTCTAATGAAAATTTATTCAATAGTAAAAATCACATTATATCAAAACTATATTCAAGTCTTCTATTTTCAGCAAAATTATACAGAGTAAACAATTAAGGCTTCTAAATTGTGAAAGGTTCCCAAATTCTGCAGCAATTTATGATTACTTTTTGTCACCAGAATGATTTTTATTGTTCTAAAATTAAAAGATGACCACTTTCATTTGTAGAGTTTATAATTGCCAATCCACTTCCCGCAGTTGAACTTCTTACCATGCAAAACCATCCAAATTGGCTGAATACCAAAAATACTTTACTAGAGTGCTGTTAGCAATAACCAAAATTAAAAGAAGACTAGAAACATTGATAAAAGAGTCCAAACTAAAAAAATTTAAAGCAACCTGTTCTGTTAGGGCGAGGTTTGCATCAAAAAAGGACTTTATAGTTCCAATATCTTCCCAATAGTCATTGAACAAATATGCCTGAGATGCAAAAGGAAAGAGAAAATTGACTGGTTACTGCTAAACCAACAGAGATTACTTGGTTGGCATTCAAAGATTTCCAAAATGAACAACGAGAAATTCCCTCTCACCTGGACATTGTGGTCGCTCACAGCAGATGGGATAATTTCAGATCCAAAGTCATTGAATGAAGAGCATTTCCATCTTAATAGTTGCAGCAGGGTTTCAGTTCTAAACACGTAGACACCCATGGATGCAATATAAGGATGTTTTTCTGCTTCTTGTGGTGATAACCCTAGAACAGTGGTGTCAACACGCTGCAGTTATTGACAATTTGTTAGCTAGACCATAACCAAATCAAAATGTCAATTATTCAAGAAAAGGAATGATGTATTTCAGACTTCAGACTCAAGATACTATCATTATACCATTGCCTTTAGATCTGATCCCTTAGGTTTTTCTGCAAACTGTACAATTCGTCCGGTTTTATCAATTTTCATCAGTCCATAGTCTGATGCACGGCTACAAGACAATTAACGCTAATCAACTCCAAACAAAATTCAAGATAAAACAAAAAAACATCATTTTCAATGAATGTTTGCAGATTTTCACGTAGACATACCTGTCATCCATGGGTACACATGAAACTGTGATATCAGCATTCGTGTCAACATGTCTCTGCAATGATATTCCCCATCAAAATCAATATTAGTTTCAGAAAACTAGAAATGTTATAATGTAAGATGAAAAATTTATATCATTTATACCTGCACGAAGTCCATATAGTCCATCCGGTAAAGATGATCCCCAGAAAGTATCAATATATGCTCCACATTCTTGTTCTTGGCATCCTGCAAGATCATACAAACCCATATTCACTACCCCATATATCAAAATGGTATTTTTAACAAATACACAACATTATATGTTTTTACCTCAAAAACCCATATAAATTGCCTAACAGCATCAGCTGTTCCCTGGAACCATTTCTTCCCTGCTTCTCCAGGCGTCTGAGTAGCTGCCAAGACCTGCTCACATATAATTAAAAATCAATTCTTGACAAAACTTATAGCAAAAAACACTTTCCAAAAGAAAAAAGGACCTTGTTTTGGTTCTCTTACCACTTACTGGTGTTAAAAACTATTTTCTCAAACAATTTCATACCACCCAGCAATCAGTTTATCATCCAACATCTAGTAAGTTCTGAAAATTATTGTCAAAAACAAGTGTTTAAAAGAACCAAAAACCGACACAGCTCCGGTGTGTCTGGCATTACCCTTCACTGACTATCTGAGCAACTTTATCAATTGCATTTTAAAAACTAAAAACTGTTTTTGAAAATAGAAATAAAAAAACTTCCTTTCTAACATTACAGTAACCCACCTCCACAAAACCGTCTCCAAAATTCATGCCATTTCCAAAGCTGTATGTGCGGGAGAGGTGACGGTTGAGAGAGAAAGAGTTAAACTGCGTCAGAATAAATATTTTTCTGATGCCACTGTTGATGCAATTGCTCATAGGGATATCTATGAGTCTATAACACCCCCCAATTGGAACCTGAGAATCTCATTCAAAGACAGAAACTTTGCATAAAGAATTTGCAATTATAGCAACCGTTACCAACAAAACTCAAACTAAAAATCACATAATACCGCTGGCTTGGCTCTTCTGCCAGTAAGAGGAAAGAGACGAGTTCCTGCACCTCCACCCAAAATTATAGAAGCCACACTTTTTGGGTTCACTTCGGAGGTCTCAAAAGCGGGTACCCCCTGATATGCCTAAAGGAAGGACTGCGGTTAAGCACCGAAACTACATGCTTAATAAAAAATCAGACACGCAAAAGTGAATAAAAAATTTCTTTGATGTGCATGCATTTGTTGATTTACCACGGAATCTTCGTTGATGTCTGATGTAAGAACAGCACGTGGAAGTCCAGGAGGCTTGGAGTTTCTAAGATTCTTACTGATTCGTGAACTTTTGCATGATTGAACACTCAAAAACCTTGTGTTCCCACTTCCCCTTGTACTCTCACCCCAGAACCCACTTCTCCTGTTTCTTCCAGTTCCCTCCCTAACTTTAGCTAGAATGCCACTCAGGGTTGCACAAGTCGATTCCATTGAACGACGGAAATAGAAACCTTTTTGGATTTGGTAATTGGTAGTACTTTTCTGCTCAACGAAAATGGGTCTGGTGAGTCTTTGTGCTGGTGAAGAGAAGAGCTAGATCACTTTCATAAAGCACCAAACTTTTCAGACAATTTCCACCATAAGTTGAGGAATAATAACTGAGGAGATTCAAGTGAAAAAGGGCCCCAAAAAAATCAGCTTTTTTAGAGAACCCACTTTTCAAATTGAGAGAGTTAGTTGAAGAAAAACGAAGGTGGGACCTGGGAGGATCGAAACTAGAAAGTAGAGAAAAATGTGGCAATGGAGAGAAGAGGAAGAAAGTGATGAACTTGAACAGAGTGACTGTAATGGGCAACTAAGGGGCAGATTCTACTGTGAGGACTCACGAGAAACCTGGGAAGTCCTTCTGTCACTGAGTCAGCAGTGGCTGCTACTTGTTATGACTTGCTCCCTAACACTGACACTTCCTACTTCCCACCATTGTTACGTGTTTCTTTTTTTTTTAAACTTCTTTATATTGCATCGTAATCAAAAAAACCCGTAAACTCAGGCTGATTATCAGATTAAGTCATGTTTCTTAATTGTTAACGTTGTTTCTTTACCATGTCTTTCTATTCTCCAGTATTTGAATTACCTGATTGGGATTAACATGTTAATGGCTTTTAATGGTTATACTTCAAGATTTAACCAAAATTATTTAACTTCAAAAAATCTAAAAGTCAGACTATAGTTAAAATTTTATAAGAATTAAAGTCAAATATTTACCAAATTATACTAATAAAAAATAAAAGCACCCCCTAAATTAGAAACGTTAAATTGTTTTATTAATTGACAAGTAAATGTTAACAGTAATCATTATTTTTTTAAAAATAATTAAGTAATTATTTTAATGCATTGTATGTGTAATTAGCATTGTTTTATTTATTTTTTAATCTTTGGTATTCCCATTAAGTTGTTTCACTCGAATAGTCATGAAACATATTTCTCCTAACAGGAGAATATTTGCTGTAACGGTAGAGCAATATAGCTGTATTAAGCAAAAGAGAAATGTGAAGTTTGATTATTCCTATTATCTTATTGAAGTAAAAATAATATATTTTCTTCTTCTAGAGTTGTTCTCTTTTCTTGAAGATTCTTCTTCAAAACTTAGTGCTACATATGTACATATTAAATTGAACTAAATGCATAACGTGGAGATCTTTAAGGAAGTGATGATGACCTTCTATTTATTGTAATAAATCAAAACACTTTCCTCCGAGTTTGATTGCGATAACCACGCACCTCGCTATTCAAAGACTCTCGGGGAAATAATAGTAATATAATTTATAATTATACAATGACATTTCTAATCAAATCTCGTTATAAAAAAAAAAAACTTTATACTATTTCTTCACAAGTTATTTATTCTAATATTATTAATATTAGTGTGAAGTGCAGAGTTGAGTGAAACATGTCACATTTCTTTTGCATAATGTGTCAACCTAAGACCCACTCTGGTTTTGTTTGTCTAGTATCTTCATTCCTCGTCTACAATTCAATGCCATTCACTAAGTTTTTCTTTTTTGCATTATTTTTTTGCAACTAAAATAAAACCTAGCAACCTAAATAATTGTTTCATATGTTTGTCATCTAAATTTATATCTTAGTAAAACATTAATATTACCCAATTAAGAACCAAACTATTTTGCCTAAAAGTCGTACTGTAAATTAAAGTACCCTAATATACTATATTGTGATCAATATTATGTTAAAAAAATCACCATGTCAAGTCATAATTAATATTAAAAAGTCAATTGTTCTCACTTTCATAAATTTAAGATGATAGAGGACTATTATTAAGACATGTTTGATCAAATATGTATATGTTAGGTAACCAATGGGGTACAGGCACAATATAACTACCATGATGTCTTAATACGGGTAATTAAAGGAGATTAAAGGAAGTTAACGAGTAGTTATCAAGTGGTTAAATGGCACTGCCTTATTCAGATTCAAAAACAAAAGTGGCACACGTCTTTTTTTTTTTTTAAGGTCCAAAATGAACCTGTAGCAAGAAAATAGAGTTACGAAAAAATTACAATTTTCTTAATTTTAATATAATTTAGCATTTCAAATATAAAGTAAATTTATTTTTGTCTTTCAAAATTAAAATTAGTTTTTCAGACCTTGTAATTTGAAAAATATTAGTTTCGTCTGTTTGTCTAGATTTTTTTTCCTATCTAAAACGCTATAATGATAAATAATTTGAGAAGAAATCAAAGTGTTGTATAGTAAAAATGTAGAATCAAATTAGACTGTCATATAAACGGTGTCATTCGTTAAGTAGTTTTTTTTAGTATTTGAAACAGAGGTATTAAAAAGTATTTTTCAAAATTAACAAGAATGATTTTTTTTCTAAATTATGCTAAATTCAAAAACTAAAATCATATCTAAATAATTTTTTATTGGTCACTATTCATAATCACAGTTTTTTTCTGTACATCGTTGTTCTCGTATGTTTTGGGAGGGCCATATAGTTTAAGGGTTTGAATATGGGCTTCATAGCTAAGCAAGCCTAGTGTATCTCCAAAATCCTCAGGAAATTTCTTTCCTGCACTCCATTAATTTCTGGGTTCACCTCTTATAATTTATTTCGTAGTGGACTTTTCAGAATGTAAAATATTCATTCTAAAAGGTCACAAGTGAGAGGTGGTCCTGTTTGCTTCTTCCCGCACCTCCATGGTTTTCCATAAAATAAATGAAATTACCGTTTTACCCTGGATAAAAAATAAATAAATCCTTCTTTTCTTCATCATATTCAGTTATTTTAGTATTCTAAATTTTTTATTGCATTATAAATTGTATAATCTAAAATATAAAATTTATATTTCAAACGGAATATAGAATTCAGAGTATGATTTTTGTGTTGTACTAGGAATTAGATATTCTGGAATAAAAAAATTTAAAAGATTATTATTTTTTATATATTTAAAAGTATGGGTGTAGGAGAAAACCATTGAGGTGCAGGAAGAATTGACCAATGGTCCTCAGTGAGGTGACATAAGTTAAAAGCCCATATTGGGCTTCTAGTTCCATAAAAAAATCAAAGTTTCCAATGTAGAGCAAAAACACAGTCCAGTAGGCAAGGAGAATTCGATCGTTTGCTTTTACTTGAAGAAATTAAAATTAAATTAAACAAGACCATAAATTATTGGACTAAAATTATTTTCCAAATAATAATATGATTTGTGAATGTCATTTTCAATGTACAAAATCTTTCTTATGTTCCAGTAGCGTATTCAGCATCAAAGATTAACAATTGGATGGTAAATTAGTAATTAGAAAACACTTTCATCTTATTTTAGCTTATGGATGGGGCAACAATCCCACGCTCCTCCTCATTTCCATTCTTTAAAAACAATTTCAAATACATAAATTTAAACACAAATAATATGTACTTTTATTTTACTTGAAAATATTACATAGCTCGAAACAAATAAAGGTAAAGGATGTGACTCACGAAGTTGTTAGAATAGTTATGCTTGATTTGAATGAATTTAAGTGAATTTGAGAGACTGGATTAGTGTGAATTTGATAGAATAGATTAAGTTGTTTGGATTAAGAGATACAAAGTTAAAAATTTGTAAATGACAGCAATAAATATAATTAATATAGGTAAAATTTCTTGTTAAGTATTGTATATAATCCACTGTTGGTATTGTAATTTTAACATTGCAATCTATTTTTTCTATAGATTATATTTTAATTAAAATAAATTTTAAATTCAATCAAATATTAAAATAAAATTTAAATTCAATCAAATGAACCTATAAAAACAAACTCACATCCATAAGTAGTAGATTATCCTCACCCTAATTGATTAATGTTTATCTTTGATATTTCACATAGATAATCCGTGCTTCTTCTTTTTTTCAATTTCACACTATACAAGCAACCACGAATAATGAAAAAAAAACGATAAACAATTTCATCATTTACTTTGATCAATTATCCTTTTAGATCCTCCTTTTATCTTAACACAATGAGAAGAGTTTCCAAAAGACTCTATTTTTCTAAAAGTTTAAAATAGTATTTCATAAATTTAGAAGATTAAAAGATACAAATTTATGCCCTATGATCATAAGAAATTGAACGACTATTTCAAGCTTTCAAGCCTACTATAAATCATTGAAAAATAATATTTAAGTGTATTACATCTTACGTGTTAATACACTTAAAATATAATAGATTTTATTATATACTGTTACATCATTTTATATATATTTAAGTGAAAGCGAGTTTGAATGATTCAAAATATAAAATCACCTTTTTTTTATTATTTGAATTCTAAAAATTAAAATTCAGATGACAATGCTTCTTTTTTTAAATGAAGTACAAAAGAAAGGATTTTATACTCTACAATAAATACTACCCCACACACACACACATATATATATATATATATATATATATAT
>Ga0209700_101384_pt1 | contig 50081 bp, 22 predicted proteins | sample SiratroredBW_FD_187528 | JGI IMG/M metagenome (GOLD analysis project Ga0209700, IMG submission 187528) | Root nodule microbial communities of legume samples collected from California, USA - Siratro red BW (SPAdes) (version 2) | ecosystem: Host-associated > Plants > Roots > Nodule | place: USA...
AGAACCATGCACAGTGGAACCCAGCGAGTTGAAGAGCTGAATAAGACAAAACAAGTTGACACTCATGTTTAGCATGTGAAGAGAGAGACAGCCCGAGATGCCACATGGCACTGCATCAGTGGAGAGTCAACTAGTCAAAAAGCTGGTTTTGAAGATTTTCTGCAGCTAAGTATAACCTGCTCTGAATTGATTGCCTGTAGAATCTCAACAAACTGCAAAAGCTGTTTTGCGTTTTTGAATTGTCAATCAATGTGTTGTTTTCCATAGAAATGTATTGCATTAAGTAGAGGATTGAGCATGCATTCACTTGCACACTACTTCACTGCCTTATTCGTTCTGTGTGTAAAGTTCAGTTTTCCTACAACCCACTCTTCCACCGAAAATGGCTTCTCCCTCCAACCCACGAAAAAGAACCAAAAGGGCTATGGTTAAACATGTTGGGTCAGACAGTGAGAACAATGAACCAGATTATTTGGACAGATGGTTTGTTGGAAACCAGGAGAGTATAGCAGAGTACTACAAAATGTACAGTAGGAAGATCATTGTTACTCCGAAAGTGCTAAGTCTTGAGTGGCTAAAGGAGGAGAAACTTGATGAAGTTCGTGACATGCTCAAGTTTCAAAAGCTGGACAGATTCTTGAAGCTTACTGGGAACACTTATCCAGATTTGGTTAAGGTGTTCTTGACCAACATGTAGCATGATGAGGAGAATCTGTACTCACAGGTGAAGGGCATTGACATAGCAATCAATGAGGAAGTTTGGCTAAGTGTCACTGGACTGAGGAATGATGGAGCTACTATTAGCAGAGGAAACACATCAAAACTGGGGAACTTTAACAAAGTTTAGTTCTACAAATCATGCTTGAGCACCAAGAGTCTGCCTCAAGGACGTTCAACGTAGGAGGACTTGCTGCTATACCGAGATTACTAGCATATATTGTGATTTGGGTGCTGACCCCCCGTGGCTTGAATCATGCAACATTGACTGAGGAGGATCTTATACTCATGTATTGCCTCATGAATAAGATCAAAGTTAACTGGGTTAATATGATTCGTGAACATCTGTTCAATGTTGGGAAGAAACTGGAATATCGCATCCCATATGTGATACTGCTGTCACAGTTTATTGAATACTTTGATATAGATGTGGAAACTAAAGTTGTTGAAGAAATCAACGCGCTGAACCAGATTACTACTGCAAATCTAACCAAGATCGGACTGAAGAAGATGAAGAATAGGAAATGGATTTGCAAAGCTGATGAAGAATCAGTTGATGATGAAGAAGAAGAAGTAGAGGAGAAATCAAGTGATGATGTTGATGAGGATGACGAAGATGAGGATCAAGCTGAACCAGAACCAGAAACACCTGCTGCTTCTAGTCAAGACTCCTTCTCCAGACTTGAACAACTCATGATGACACAGTTCAATCAATTGGAAAACCAGAATCGTAGTCATCACCAGTACTGTGAAACACACTTCTGGTTTATTGAAACACAAGTTGAAGACATCCAGTCCAAGATAGGTACTTTGTTCTTTCCACTAGACGAATAGGGCATTTGTATTTGCATATCTAGTGGTAGCTTCTCGTCCATTTGATGAATCCAATGGGGGAGAATTAGGTGTGTTTGTTTAGGGACTGTTGTGGTTGTTTTTTAGGAGTCTAGGTTTATGTTCAGTCTACTGCTTGCTTGCTTTCTTGATATTTTCCGTTGTTGATGTTTCATGTTTTATGTTACTGTTATTACTCTGATTTGCTGGTTTATCCAGCCCAGTCCAAATGTCAGTTTGTTATGCCTGTATCAGTTTGGTGCACGATATGTACTTATGAATGATTATCATGTACTCGTGCTTAATATCAATGAAAGTTGTTATCCTTTGTGTTACTATTTTTCTTCACTATGTTCTGTGAAGTATTTTTAACAGGATATCGAATTATGGAGGAGTTGCTGGATTATGGGGGAGCAATTGCATAAATACAGAACGGTTGATCAAAATTGGTTTGAGCATAAGGATGAGCGAAATCTATTTGATTACAGTTTGATCAATTTAGTGGAAATTGTTTACTGAACTTGTTCTTATTACCAATTGCTAATCTACTGCTATTGAGTTCAGTTGTTACAGGTTTGAACTAGACAACCCAACACACCATTGTTTGTCTTCATCAAATTGGGGGAGATTGTTAGCACCAGTGAGCTGCTATGATGATTTGATGAAGCCAACCAAGTTAAGAAGTTCAAGACCCTATGAGCATATGTGGAATGCATGAAGATTTCATGAAGATTGAAGACTTGGTCTAGAACTTAGGAGTGTGTGTTGTGGGGTAAGCTTGAGGTCTAATTAGTGAAGCATGCAATCTTAATCAATGATAAGCTCCAAATATATTTTCTGAATTAACAAAAGTTTTGAAAAATCATTAAAATCAAAACTTGCGTTTTAAATAACTGTTTTAACTAACTAGAGAAAAATAGTCAACTATTTGAGGATTCAATCGACTGAATTTTTAAAATGACAGTTATGTTTAAATAGCTGGCGCGAAATTTTGGAAGTCAACAAAAATCATTTTACACATTTTCTGAGCACGAAAATTTGAGATTCCAAAGAGAGAAAAGAGAGCAAATGCGCCCACGAGTCTTGTGATCAAAGATCAATCAAAGTTTTCATCAAGAACGGTTTTCTTGAACTGTTGTTAGAGCTATCATCTGACTGAGACTGTTCTTCGCTGATTTGATCATCAAGACTAAGCCTTTTATACCTTTACTTGTTTCTTTTGTATTCGTTTGTATAGAAGTGCTTGTATTACAGTAACCTTGTTCGTACATCATCTGTTTTGACATTTATTCTGAGTTCTTGAATTGCCTGGGTTGGTAATTATGTTCTGTACAGTGGGCTCTGTACAGAGTGTTACTTGCTGTGGGTTTCAGCAGAGTGTTCGTGAAACACACAGTGGGTTTCTGTGTGGTTTCCAGTTCTGTTGTGGGATCAGCAGTGGTCTACTGCGAGTTACAGTGAGACGTTTCTGGGTTATACAGTGGACTCTGTATAACGTTACTTGTTGTGGGTTTCAGCAAGGGAGTTCTTGAAGCATACAGTGGATTCTGTGGTGTTTCTTGTTCTGCTGTAGGGTCAGTAGGGGTTGGCTACAGAGTGCAGTGTCGTCTTGCTGTAGGCAAGTGTTGTAAACTGGATCAGGTTGATCAATTGAGTGAAATCCTTACTGTGTGTGAGGGACTGGACATAGCCCTGCTGTTGGGTGAACCAGTATAAAAATCTGTTGTGTCCTTATTCTCTGTTGCTCTCTCTTTTTATTGTTCTTGCTGAATTTCTTGAGTTTTTCAGAATTAAGCGAATCTTGCTTTGAATAGCTTCATTATTTTGTGAAAGCATTTTTAGAAACAACCTAAAATCTTTTATTCCATTTTAACTCAGTTTAATCCAAACTGCTTGAATCTGTTAATAACCTGTATATCAGTTTCTTGTAAATTTGCACTTTTGCAATTTGTTGGGTTTACTGTTTATCAGTTTGTTTTTTCAGAAAACCAAATCTTTCACTGTATAAAACTGTTTTCAGAATCTATAATTGAACTATAATTGATTTAAGACTTAAACATCTTTTAATAAGTATTTCTTTAATAAAAAGAATTTTATTTCTTGATTGACTCATTATAATTCGAATTGTTGATTGAATCAGAGTTGATCAATTCATTCTGTGTGGTTAACTTCTATTTTGTTTTTGTGAAGTTAACTAAATCGCTTCCGCACTTACATTCAAATTCTGATAAAATTGTTTGACTTGCTGCATTGTACTGTGACTGGATTATATTTTGTTTACTGGTTCATTCTACTGCCTTGCTCAGTAAAGTCAATAAAGATCCAGTTTATTAAACGAATTTGAATTTCTTAAAAGGTCAACTAGTTTTTGAAAAAGATTTTGAAATCCAATTCACCCCCCCTCTTGTATTTCAGCCAAAACAGTTTCTTACAGTTCCCAAACTATAAATATCCTCTCAATACTTAAAGCAAAAAATGTCCTCAATGTAAAAACAATCAAATAGACATGTATGATAAAAGAAGGAAAAGAAAAACTCCCTCGTCAAGGTTGAGGGAAAAGAAGAACTGCAACTACTCTTCTCAAACATCACCTTTGTAGTAAAAACCAAGGTCTTTGTGTAGTGTGGCACATGAATTATTCTCATACTCATTGGAAGGTCTAACCAATGCATACAGAACCTTGGTGAAATAATGAGTACACCTGTTGTGAGGAACCTAAGTGTAGCAAGGTGAGAATGGAAGGTTTTAGGGGGGCAAATCTTGTGGAAAAAATGCTCCTATGAATAGCTCATTAGATATGAACAGGAGTGGTGAGGAAGTGGTAAGGGACCATCTATGGTGGCAACAGGTGGTGGAAGGGTTGATTAGATGGTCTACATGTGGTAGATAATGAAACAGGTGTTACCTCACGAGGTGGTGGTGATTGTGCATTGGGACGTCTACGAAACCTTAAGCATGAAAAACAATGACATCCTCTTCGAAACTGTCATCATCTACATGAATCATAAGGAACCTATGTTTCTTCTTCAATGAAATTGGCTGCACCGTATAAACTAAAATAGAGTTTTCAGTGGTATCTGTGTAATTTGGCTCTGGTAATAGTTCCATTTTCGACCCTGTTTCAAAATCATCACAATGAATGGTTATGAACTTATTTATTTCAACACATTTGCTACAAATAGATGGATCACAACATAAATCACAGGTAAAATCGAGGTTAGAATCGATTAAAACAAGGATGAACAATGGTTCCAACTCCTTTAGTGGCAGGTGGACGGATGACACTGGTTTAGAAATTTCAACAACCTGCAAATCAACTGGGTTAACTTTAAGAATAGTTGCTACGATTGAATTTTTGAATTCTAGCTTGTTAGTCAAACCTATTGTAGTATTATTAGTGTCTACATCACAACTTATACATTCTTGTACACATATTTTGCAGATATATGAACCAGTACATGAGTCACAAATGAAAGTATTATCAACACTAGATAGTTCAGAAAAAATCAAAATCTTTAAATAAATCATCATTCTCAAAAACCAGTATGTGTGTTAATGAAGAAAACATAGTTTTGGACTGGCTGTTTTATAATGTCTAGTATGTTGAATTGCACTAAACAGACACCAAATTCTATACTCAGTTTACCTGCATGAACATTGATCTCGGTTCAAGCAGTCTTTAAAAATGGTCTTCCAAAATGATGGTGGTTACACTAGTGTGGGAATGTCCTCCTTCCATGTTCAGAATGTAAAAATCTGCAGGAAAAAGTAGACCTTCAACTTACATAAGCACATCTTCTATGAGTCTTGTGGGATGGACGATACTCCTATTAGCCAACTGGATTTAAACACTTGTAGTTCTGAAGGGGCCAAGAAACAAGGAAGTGAAAACAAATAAAGGCATAAAATTAATAGATGCTCCTAAGTCAAGCATAGCATTATCAAACGAGTTATTGCTTATGGTGCAAGAGATAGTGAAATCTTCTTGAGTCTTTAGATTTTTCAAGAATTTCAGCCCCATGTTTAGCAAAAAGTGCAGAAACATTCATTCCCATATTTACCTTCTAAGTACCTTTTAAACACCTCTTGGGAGTGCACAAATCTTTTAGAAATTTGGCATACTTGTTGATCTACTTGATGGCATCTTGTAGAGGAAATTTGACCTCCACCTTTCTGAAAGTCTCCAGAATCTCCTTTTCAGGCTCTTCAAATTTTTTACACTTCTGCACAACTCTGTGTGGAAAACGAAAAGGGATAGACGGTCTCGCAGGACTAGAGGTAGATGACTCAATTCTCTTTGGCGCAAAATCTTCTGAAACAAAGGTATTTGACATACTAAACGGTCTAGGTTGACTATTTACTTTAGTGGACTCTGCTTCAAGTTCAGATGCTTGTAGATCTTTACCTGCTCTTAATGTGATGGCACTGACATTTTGCGAATTGATGACTTTTTTAGAAGGAAGCTTATCAGAACCCTTAGATTGCATCTAATTTATACTAGTGGCCAATTGACCAATCTGATTTTCCATATTGTCCTGAGATTTCACTATCTGCTTCATCATCTCTTCTAAAGAAGGTTCACTCTTTGTAAGTGTAGCAACTAGTGTTGAAAGTGGTTGTTGTTGTTGCTTACTTAAATTTTCCCACCTTAGATTCAGATGATTTCTCCAACCTAGATTATATCTATTGGTGGATAAATAATGGTTATATTTTTGTTGATTAGATTGTCTACCTTCATTGTTAATGATAACAACATATGCTTAAGGAGATTCTGTGTTTTCTCCTCCAATTTCATTCAATGTTGGGCAAGTATCAATGGGATGCTCAACAAAAGTGCAGATTCCACATAGTTTAGCAACTGCTTGAGTCATAGCTAGTTGTTTAACTAATGCTTCTAAATCATCTAGCTTGATCTCTAGTTTACTGTGATCAAGAACATGAGAGGTATTGATTTCATGGACTCCTCTAGATAAGGTAACTAAGTTGCTTCTAGTGCAAAATTACTAGTTTTTGGAAGCAATGTTCTCAATCAACAGTCTTCCTGCAATAGGGTCTTGTCCTCCAAAGCTCCTTCACTGGCTACATCTATCATTTGCCTGTCCATGAACATCAAACCTTCATAGAATTACTGGATGAGCAACTACTTGTGGATCTGATGATAAGGACAACTAGCATTGAGTCTTTTACGGATATGTCGTTACGGATGGTGGTCACATCCAGCTGTCTAATGTCACATTTGTCCTTACGGATGATGGTCACTCTTGATACAGGGGTGAATTTCTCCAAGAACATTCTCTTTAGATTCTCCCAACTGGTCACTAATCATGGTCGCAATACAACTAGTCTTGCTGCATCTTCCAAAGAAAAAGGGAATGCCTTCAACTTAATATTCTTTTAGGACCCCAGACGATCTCATGGTGGGGTGCATACAATATGAAATTGTTTCAAATGTTTATGTGGGTCTTCACATGCATGACCATGAAACTTGGGTAAAAGATGGATTAAAGCATAAATCAATTCACATTCCTTGTCTGAATCAAGATTTTCTATACATAAGGTTTGAATGGTCATATCTGGTGCAACAAGTTCTCTTACACTGTATTTGTTTGAACCAATTTGTATAGATGTACTATTCAAGAGGATGAATTGTTGTGGATGAAGTACATTTGGTTCCATTAATTTGAAAGTATTTGCAGGATGGGATCCTCGCTCTTATGAAGAGATTTGAAGGGATGGAATGGGAAATTACGAAATAGTCCTCGTAAGTGAGTTAAAAATTACGAAATACCTTTTTCCACAAGGGTCAATTAGTAATTTCACAAATATATCAATTAAAAAATAAAAAAATCTATAACATCTATGAAATCATTCCCAAACTTTCACAAACATTCCTTTCAAATCCTTTCAAATCTTACTATCTATCCATTAATCCAAACAACCTTATCATCTACACACAATCCACTCAAATTTCTTCAAATCTATTTCCTCAAATCCACTTCTCCAACCAAACAAAGTCTTAAAGTACGTTCAGCCATGTTAGAAATGTTAGAATCAAATCTTTTTATTTTATTTATTTATTATTTTTTTAAAGAGAAGATGTTGAAAGTTTATTAAGTAAAATCTTAGAAAAGAAAGTCATAATTGGACATTTTTAAGTACCAAGTCTTTCCTAACAAGAGTTGTTCCCAAACCACTTTCACAAAATTTCCTTAAAAAAAATTGAGACTTCAAAATTAAAAAGAAACAAAACTAAAGTTTAAATTGAAAATAAGAGAGAAAAAATTGAAGACAAAATTGAAATTAAAATTGCAAAAAACAAAGAAAAAATAGAAATTAAAAAAATAGCACAAGAAATTAAGAATAAAAGAAATATATCAAAATAAAATTAAGATAGAAACAATAATTAAAGATAGAAATAAAAAATGAAAAATGAAAATAAAATCAAATAAGATATAAAAACATAAAACAATATTAAATATGATAATTTTTAGATTTTTTTCAAATTCTTTTATTTTTTATAGAATTAAATTTTTTTAATGTGATCACTTTAATATTTGAAAAAAATAATTAAATATAACTAAGAAAAGAAAAGTAAAATTACATATTCATAAAAAAGAAAATAAGTAGATGAATACAAAAAATTCAAAAATGTAGATAAATAAGAAAAATGAAAACCAAACTCAAATTGGATTCTCCATGAATAAATTAAAAGAATTCCAGTGTTAACCGCCTAACATAGTGCTAGACCATCTAACACCAAAGAGATGATAGTATAGATAGGAAAAAGTTAATCCCAAGTCACCTTCCAACGGATCCAATAGTAAATTCAGTAAATCAATGTTAACAACTTATCTATAATAAGGAAAGTTAGTAATAACAACAAAGAAAAATAGGGGGTTTTGAGGATTGTTGTGTAGGAAATTAAAATAGAGGATAGAAAAATAATAAAGAAAAAAGATTGATTGTCAAGTTCATTCACAACAAAATCTTCCTTGGTTTTCTTAAGATTATTATCCTTCAATTCTTCTTTCAAAGTTGAACTCAATCAAACAAAGCGTCAATCAAATTCAACAGAATCTTATTAGCAAAATAAGTGACTACTGTTATATTTAATATCTCACCTCATCTCCAAGCATATACTCAATGAGATGTACATCTTTTTTTCTATTGACTAAGCGTAAGAGAAATTGATTAAGACTAAGCGAATTAACCAAAAAAATCTAATTAAGGAAAAACAATTGAATTCTCAACGAGCGTTCAAAAACAAATATTTTTTCCAAAAACAAATTTTAAAAAGACCAGCAATATAACGCAACTGTTATAGAGAATGTAAAGAACAAAACTTTATTAATCAGAAACTTGAAAATTTATTGTGAAATCACAAGAGAATCAACCCAAAGGAGTTTAGACTTCCATGATGAAGGAACAAGAATTAAACAAGAATTACTAGCTGACTTTTTCACCAAACCACTTGCTAAAGATAGATTCAATTATCTCAAAATTGAACTAGGGATTCTAGACTATTCAAACACCTCTTAATTGACTATCAACATAAATTTGTTTAGCTGTGGAAATTGTCAAAAATAATAAATTGATTGATTCATGAATTCAAATTGATTGAGTATGTCCTGTGCACTGAAATAAACTAATTGACTCTAGAATTCAGTTGATTGATATTTTGCATTAATTACTTACACAAAACTATAGCGTATATTTTTAGAATCTAAATCTTAACCACTACAAATTCTGTGATATTGATTGTGACATTTGACTATTCCTTTTTTTTTGTATTTCAAACATTCAAAATAACTTGAATGTGAGTTTTGATGCATAACAATTCACGACACCTGACATTGAGCAACACAATACCACATGTATTCAATGGATTAGAAGTCAAAAAGCACTAACTACAAAAAGACTTCCTCAACAGATTTCCAAATCAGGTGTGTCAAGTCCAACTTAAATTTAAGTGAAGAGTATTTTGCCTAAAATTACTTGGTTTGGTGTATTCAATTAATTACGAAATCAATTCAGTGCAACTATATCAATCTGTTTGGTATTATAAATATTGTATTCTTCATGCATTCATGCTATACTACACATCAAAAGCACTTAAAACAATTCCTCAAATCTCTGCCAAAAATTATTCTCGATAGCCATGGCCTTATCAAGCAACCCAAGGAAGAGAGTGAAGCAACTTGTGCTCGGGAAGGTTTGAACTTGCTGAAATTCGACATTTGGAAACATGGTTCTCTGGTGACCAAGACCAGATTGAGACCTATCTTCTATAATACATCAGGAAGATCATCAACAACCCAAAGTATCTCATAATGTCCTGGCTATTACAAGAAAAACTGAATTTATCACCGAATTATTTCTCACGGATCTGTATTCCCATTATCCATGAATTATAACCTACGAATCTATATTCGTAGGTAAATTCAACATAACAATAAAATTATTACCTAGAAAATTGTAATTTTATTAGTATTACTTATATTTTAATTAATAATATCAATATTATTTATATTATTATTATTCACATTAATATTATTATTAATTTTATTGATATGATAATAATATTATTCATATTTTAATATGTTATTAAAATTATTATTATTACCCTAAAATATTATTTTTTTTTTAGATTTTTTGTTAGTATTATCATTAGAAATATTAATATTATATTTTTTATATTAATATTAATATGGTTATTACATATTATTATTAATATCAATATTATAATGATAATAATTATTAATAATATTAAATTTTTTATTAATATTACTTATATTGTTATTAATAATATTAATATTATTTATGTTATTATTATTATTACTAATATTATTATGATTAAAATTCTAATATTACCTAGGCACATTGATCCTTCGGTATTACCCACGGACATAGGTCCATAGGTATTACCCACGGACATAGTCCGTAGGTATTAATACCTACGGATGTCTGTAGATAATACCTACAAACTTATATCCGTAGATAAAACTACTAATATTAATAATTTTATTACGTCATTAATAATGTTATTATTAATAAATTAATATGACGTAATATTATTATTAATATTAGTATTTTTATTTACGGATATAAGTTCCGTGGGTAATACCTACGGATGTATGTCTATAGATAATACTTACGAACTTATATTCGTAAAATAAAACTACTAATACTAATAATAATATTATGCCATATTAATTTATTATTAATAACATTAATAAAGATTAATGTTATTAATAATATTAATATTTTATTGATATTATTAATATTATAATCAATATTAATAGTATTTCTAATATTTTTATTATTGTTATTAATATTATTATTATTATTATTATTATTATTATTATCATTGGTATTATTAATATTATTATCATTTATATTATATTTATTATTGTTAGTGTTAATATGGTTATTTTTATTATTGTTAGATATAATATTATTAAAACTATTATTATTATCAATATTATATTCTTTTAGATTATTAATGTCATTTTTAATATTTTTAGTTTTTTTAATATTATTAATATTTATATCAAAAATTATTATTAATGATGTTATGGCATCATGAGAGGATCCAAGTTGGTGGATTTGCATTAAATCCAAGACTGATTACTTTCATCATCATGTGGATCCTAACTCCTAGAGGACACAATCACGTTGTACTACACAAGAAAGACCTTATTCTTATGTATTGTATCATCAAGTAAATTAGGCATATGTCATTGGAGAGCAGATGGAAAAATCCAAGAGATTGACTGATTATAGGTTTCCATATGTAGTACTTGTCAAAACTTATTGAGCACTTTAAGGTACCTCTTGAGGGGGAGCTAGTGGAACTAGTAAAGCAAAGCTATTAAGTGTTTGGAACAAATCTGCACAAGATTGGATTGACTCAGATTAACAATGGCCAATGGGTGTTTCAAGTAGATGCTAAAAATCCAGAAGGAGAGGGTGTTGAAGCTGCTACATAAATGGAACAAGAGGCTCACTACAAAAAAAAATTGGATTTACCTACGGCCAAAATCCATAGGTAATGACTAAAATGAGTGTGTAATCAGACAATACCCACGGATTACCGACGGGTCAAAATTCGTAGGTAATGAGGCCGTAGGTAAATTATTTTCCTACGGAATTTATTCCGTGGGTAACATCATAATTTTTTTTATTATTTATGATTATCAAGATTACTTTTATATCCTTCTAATTGTCTCATTATTTATTATTATTCTTATTTTATTTATTAATGATATATTATTTTATATCCTTCTACTTATCTCATTATTTATTATTACTTATCATTATTCTTATTATTAATGTTAATACAAATATTAATAAAATTAATCTAGGACCTTTGAATGTTGAAGGGGCCTTTGACCACTACGCCACACAATCTATATGGTAATATTATGATTATTATTATTCTTATTATGATTATATTTATGATTATGATTGTTAATATTATTAATAACATTATTATTATTATTATCATTAATAATAATATTATTTTTATTATTATCATTTTTATTAAAAATGACAATAATAATATTAACAATAATATAAATAATATAAATAATAATATTAATAATATTGATAAAAACAATATTAATAAGATTCCTAATAACAATAATAAATTAATAAAATTTAAAATACTAATATTATTAATAATATTAATACGGGTAATAAAAATAACATTATAATAATAACATTAGAAATAAGAATATTAATGTTAACATTAATAGTAATAACATTATTGATAATATTATTATTAAAGATTATAATAATAATAACATCACAACTATTTTTAATATAACTGAAAATAATATAAAAAAATATTTATAATATTAAAACTATTTTTTGTAATACCCTAGAAAATAGTTATAGAATAAAATTTAGTTTTAGAGATAAATAAGATAATACCTATTTTTTTAACAGAACAATTGTTTAAGTAAATAAAAGATAATTATTTACTTTTTATTTTTACAACAATCACCAACACTCTCTCTAAGAGGATATTCTATCTCCCTAAAATGATATTCTATTTTATTCTAATAAAAACTACCAACTCTCTCTCTAAGATATTCTATCTCTCTTAGAAGATATTCTGTTTTGTTCTAATAAAAACCACCAATTATCTCTAAGAAGATATTTTCTCTCTAAGAAGATATTTTATTTCTCTAAAAAGATATTTTGTTTTATTCTAATAAAAACTACCAACTCTCTCTCCTTTTAAGAAGATATACAGTTTTATGAAAACCACCATCTCCCAAACAAATCCTCTTTAAAATTTTCTACCTTCTCTCTAGATTTGCGATCTCATAGATTATCAGATTGACAATCAGAAGACAATCCTAGATTCCAGCGTTGAGTAGATCAAGAGTGTCCGATCAGATTCTTGAACAGAGTTAGATTGCCCGTGATTTTAAAGTTTTTGAGTATCTCTACTCTATAGAGGTAAGGGAAGCTAGTTTGATTATTTTTCATAAACATTGTAATTATTTGTTTATTAATGAATTGGATGAATGTTAATGTATTGTATTATGTAGTATCATTGTTTGTGAATGATGTGGTGTGTGATCGAGACATAGTATCTTCAGGAAAGGAGATACCCGTGTTGAGATTATTAGGATGTGCATTGTTTGGGGATTCCTAAGGAGGTATCCTGACTCTACTAGTACATTGGATTCACATGGATGAAGATTACTAGTTGGTGAAGAGTCGAAGGGGGTTCATATGGTCCTGTCCGAGGTTTGAAATATGAGCCCGATCGGAATTAACTGTTCTGAGGTTTGAAATATGAGCCCGATCGGAACAGTTGGGTGGTATATGACAGGTGCACACCTCTGAGTCTAACTCAATGCACGAGTGTCTTCTGGAAGTAGAGAGTCTAGTGCCTTTGCTTGTGAGTCAGTGTATGTATGATGTGAGATGAATTATGAACGATTAAATTATTGTTGTTTTGTTTAGATAGAAATCCAATTTATGAAAATATATTTTTTTTTTGAAAACTCTCTAGCTTACCCTTCTTTTTGTGTGTTGTTTGTTTTGTTTTTAAAACTGTGATGATCGTGTATATTACACGGGAGCAGAGGATTTGACAGGTGGTGTGAGTCTCCAGTAAATTGATGGAGAAGCTTTATTTTATTTGTAATTTTTACGAAGATATTTTTATTAGATCTTTTGTGGAAAAGTATATTTTTAAATACATTATGAATGTATTGATTTTTATATCCAAGTTTATTATATAAATTTTTATGCAATAAATTTTCTATTATATGAAAAATATGGGATGTTACATTTGGTATCAGAGTCGTTCGTCCTTAGGATGACCTGAGGGTAGTGGGTTTATTGTATTTCTTCTACATGTGATTTTTTTTAAATTTAGTTTTAAGAAATAGGAAAAATGTTTTTAGTTGGATGTTTGAGCATGATCTATGAAATTTTGATTTGTATTTGAGTTTAGTTGATTGTGATGAATGAGAATGAAATTATTAAGAAAGAAAAGAATCTTGATGAAGTGTTGAGGGTGCACACTCATTACTAAATTAAGATATATTTCAATCTTAATGTTTCGTGTTTAGAGTATCTTTAGAAGATATGTTTTGATTGAGTAATTAAATTTTGTGTATATATAATTCAATTATATATAATTTTAAAAATTTTGTACATTTTTATTGAAAAAAAAAACTTTCAAATTACAAATAAAAAAAAAATAATGGAGAACTGTATATTCTTTATTCAATTTTTCTCTTTCTTAAGGACCTTTAAAAGTCTCCATCTTCATGGTTTTGGCACTCTATTTTTACTATCCTTTCATTATTTTTTTTTACTGGATTTGTACCTAAAAAGTATCATGTTTTTGGCATATTTTTTTAGTGTAAGTATAATTCAATTGCACATTATTTTTACAGAAAAAAAAATTGACAATGTAAGTTTAATTTATCTTTCTCCTATACTTTATTATTGACAAGTTTATAGATTCATTATTGAATTATATTAATTAATAGTATCTCTCTTTGACTTTTGGGATTATAAAACTATATATTTTTATTAGTTTCACCAATACAACTGTGGTAAATATTTTTTTTTATTTTTTATTTTTTTATTTTTCTTGTCTTTAAAATATATTTATTCTGATATATTTTAAAATATGTTTATTTTGACATATTGATTTTTTTATATATTTTTAAAATATTAAAATTAATGTATTTGTGTGAGGAAGTTTAGTGGTTGAACTTTGGAGATGGATAAAAATCACTCTAGAAACCGATCTTTATTTCTTTCGTAGTATGTCAATTTTCGAGGACGAAAATTTTTGTTGTTGGAGAGAATGTAATACCCTAGATTTTGGGGTTATATTTCACATATGTATACTTGTTAGAGATTTCTGAAAATGTTCTTTTTATTCAGTTGTGTTTATAAGTGATGTAATAGGTGTAATTTTAAGAAACAATCTTGCACCCTACAAGATTCAACAGTACACCGTGTAACACCCTGCTACACCTATAATTAGAAACCATATCTAATTATAGTATAAGAACCAATACAATCAATTAAAATTGAAACATTGCAACATGAAATTGCAACTACTATGAAACAACAAGTTCAAAGGTTAAAGAAACACTTCCCTGACATAAATCACATGAACCACTATGTAGACTAGTGACAAGTTAAAAACAATTGCTTTAAAAAATCAATTTCCAATGTTCTTGATAAAAAAGAATGTATAAACTCTAAGTAAAATTATTTTTGCACGAAGAATGACCTCTCTAAAAATTCTAAATCTCAAAAATTCACTCTCTGCATATTTCTCAACTCGGTTATTTATAAGAGGACAGATTTTAATAAAATCAATTTATTAAAAGGGCGTCCAAATTGATTTATTTTACTAAATACGTTTTGAAATGATTAAGTATAAAAAATAGTTCTTTAAAATTATCAGTATAACGATTCTTTTTTTGTGAATTATTAACAAATTAGATTAAGCTCAATTGATTTTCTTAGAGCAATTACAATGATCATGACTAATTCAAGTAGAAAATATGTTTAGGTTGAGTTCAAGAGAGGGTTGAATTGAACTATTAAAAACTTTTCGCAAATACTGGAAAGTATGAAAGATTGAATGAATATTCTTTATCAATTCATTGATCAATGCAATTCAAAATTACACAGCAAGAATCAGTATGTCAAAGAGCAATTTCAGTCAATTATACAGATTTATGAGAAACTGAAACAGCACAATACAATTCACTGAAGTTACAGAATCTTGAAATCCAGATTAGTGTACTAAGACAAGCAGTTACTGCAGTTGATCAAGATACTATCAAAACCATAAGCGAAAGCAATTTACTTAGTTAAGATGAATATCAGAACAACGCAGAATTAATCAGATAATGAACACTTCAAGAAATTGCAACTTATCTCAAGAAAGAATGTTATACAAATGTTCTTTTGTTCAACAATGTTATTAGGTATTAGTTAATGTGTTAACCTGATGAAATAACTAGTCCAGACAGACAAAGATTATCAATTGAATTATCAAACAATAAGCGTGAAGAACAACTAGTTGATAGAGCGAAAACAGAAACCCATATGTGTTCAAGAAGAGAGAAAGAAAGATCAAGAACACAAGATTTTATCCTGGTTCACCCTTCCTCAAGGGCTACGTCTAGTCCTTTGCAAACTAACAAATATTTCCACTAAAAGATCTCCAAGATTAGTTTTACAAGATACAATACTGCTCCCCGTGTTAACACCAAATTTCGTCCGGGCAAATAAAATTATTTCAAAATGAAAAGAAATAAAAAAAAATTGGTAAAAAGAACAAGAAAAAAAAGCAACAAAAGTAAAAAAAAAAATGAAGCACAATCTTCTAAGTAGTTTAATCAAAAAATAAATTGATCTAACTGAAGCCCAATTTAATGGGGATTCATTTATAAAAATAAAAAAAAAAGAGTGTGATCCAATATGATGAAAAATAATGAAAAAAGAACCTGTTTGCTGAAGCCCAGTCCATTAAAAAGAGTGCTAAAATGAAAAAATAAAAATTACTATTCGCATCCCTTCCTAATAAAGTGCTACCACATCACACTTTTTCTCTCTACTGAATAATCTGACTGCCTGACACCCATTTTAATGCATGAAAATTAATTTAAAATTCAAAAATATTAATTAATAGAAATTTAAACAGATTGACTAGGGGAATATGATAATAATTGGTGATTATTCTCCTTTATTGCAAGTAACGATATTAATTAGATATTATTCTCCTAAATTGCAAATAATGGTAATAATGGGTGATTATTCTGCTTAATTACAAATAACTTTAATTGATTTTGATTTATTCTTCAGCTTTATCTCAATTAAGTGTAAGTGCATTAAGCTGAAATTATTGGATAGATTCATTAAAATTATTTGGCAGATATTCATTGAAATTATTAGGCAAATTCATTGAAAGGTTTAAGAAAAATTCTATAATTTGGGACCAGAGTAAGGGTCACACAGACATGATTTACTCTGAGCAGTTTTTTACACCCATCTTTAGAAAAATCAGAGAATTACACACATTTTACACACATTTTTTGAGAAAGCACTAGAATTACACACGAAAAAAATTACTGAAGCTGGTCTTCAACTGGTATGTCTTGATTGCTCAGCCTCATGTGATTGTTCTATTTGTTCTTATTCTGTTTGTCCTTATTTTGTTTGTTTTGACTTATTGAAATTTTAATATCATGAATATTAGTATTTTTATTGCTTGTAAATAAATTTGCATTATAAATATGTTTTTGTTAAACTGGAGATGCTGCTCTAAGCACGTCTCATATTTATTTTTGTTATACCGGAGATGTTGCAATAAGCACGTCTCATATATCGGATACTACTCTAAGCACGTTCCGTTGTTTAATTTTTCCTAGAGGCTGCTGTTTCACACGGTCTTAGAGGACAAAAAAAAAAGAAACATAACTCTCACTAGATCATGGAAGCAAGAGATCAGAGTACTAAAAAAAACCCTAAACCATTTTTATTTTTATATTTATTATTATTATTATTATTATTATTATTATTATTATTACTTTTTTTCCTACCAAATCAATAAATAATGTTTTATTTTAAGTAAATTTGTGAAGATAAAAATATATAAAACATTTCCAAAATTTTAATAAAAAATAATAAATATTTCCCAAAAATAAATAAAGTATATCATTTGTGAAAAATTCAATAAAATATTTCCCAAAAGTTAATAAAATATCAAAATTTCAAAATTAAAAATATATAAAAAAGTCTCAAAATAAAAAGAATAAATAAATCAACTTTTAAAAATAAAAAACATAAACTTTCAAAAGTAAAAATATTAGATTCAAAATAGTTTTAAAAAAAATTAAAATAAAATATTTTCAAAAATAGTAAAAAATATTTACTTTTTAGAAAAAAATAAAAATGTGAAACAGTTTCAATAATGTAAAATTTTAACAATAAAAAAATACATAAATATTTCTTTTAACAAGATTAAATGAAATTTAAAAAAAAATAAAAATAAATACCAGCTTTCATAACAAATCAATTTCAAAATTAGAATTACGTGAACCCTGATTTTCTATCACGGATAGAGATACGTAGGACCAAGGTCAATCTTTGTCGGACCCAAAAAATAAAAAAAAAGGATATTATTTGTTTATTATTGTTTATTTGTCTTATTTTTGCTTATTATTTGTATTTAAATAATTGTTATTTATGTATTATGTTTATTAGCATGTTTTCTTTTTCTTGTTTATTTATTTGTTTTGATTTTATGTTTGTTTGTTTTGGGAAAAATGACATTTTGTTTGTTTATTTATTAGCATGTTTGTCATATTATTATTGTTATTATTTGGGAAGAATGAAATTTTGTAAAACCACACTTATTTCTACTCATTTGATTAAAGGTACCATCTTAGGACAGGCGTTGTGGGGTGCTAATACCTTCCTCACACGTAACTGACTCCCGAATCTTGAATATGATTCGTAGACATTTTTATTTTTGGTTTTTCTATAGTTTCCCATAATAAGCTATAGTGGCGACTCCAATCTCTATTTAAATTTTTTAAAAATAATTTTTTATTGCCCCGTCGTGATCCCGGTTGCGACACCCTGCAGTACACACTGCTCCCTACAAAAATCACATACTACTAAAACCTACAGTAGGTGTAAACCAATGCAGAAACCTCTGCAAATAACCAGTTGCAATTACAACCCTCTGTAACTTGTAACGTTCAATTCTAGTACAAGAAATGTATCAAGAATACAAACAATATACAGTAATTCCACTCAACAAATTATACAATGTATTATGAACAAAGTGGAATACTTAGCTCTGATTCAATATCGTAGTTTGTAGTAGATCAATTCAGCAGTAAAGCTCCAAGAACAGTTTTCTTGTTGAAAAACAATTGCTCAATCGATCACAAGGTTTGCGCATGTTTTTCTCTCAAGTGTTTCACTAAAAATCCGCTCAATATGATTTTTGTACTTGTTGTTATATGAAAAGCACATGCATGTCCCTTTATATAAAAAAACTGTTATTTTTTCCCGTTAAGGCTTCAATCGATTAAGTCATCATTCAATCAATTGACAACATCCTATGACTTAACAAAAAATATATGAGGTTCATATTTTGAAAACAGTTTACTGATTACTTTTCTGAATTTGATTAACAAACTCAAATTTGCTTTATTCTTAATATCTTTTGAAAAATATTACTAAGCAAATTCATCTTTGGAGCTTACTTTTGAATAATCAATCATGCAATCATATGATTTTAAATCAGAAACACAACACACAATCACACACACACACCGCCTAGTCTAGGACCAATACTCTATCAAGCTCTTCAAGTCTTCATGCACTTTATATCGTAGCTAGGATCCATTGTAGGCTTCACTCTTGTGTTGATTTCATCAAATCATATCTAGTAGCTACTGGTGCTAACACCCCTAAGACTCTAACCTAAACCTTCAAGGCTTCTTCATTACTTGACTTCATCAAATACTCTTAAGCAACATTGCCAACAACATAGGGATCATGAGTCCCTTAAACATTTGAAAAGTCAAGGCAAGCTTAACAAAAGTCATGCTAAGGGGATGAAGTACATTGAACAATTCCTATATGTGATCAAAGACAAGCAAGGTCAAAAACATATTGTTGTGGAAACTTTGTTTAGAAGACATACCTTGGTTGTCACTTTAGAAACTAAATTTTTAGGTTTTGATCACATAAAGGAGTTGTATCAAAATGATGACAACTTTTCCCAAAATTTTTAAAATTTTCCCAAGGGTTAATTTTTCATACATGATGGATTTCTTTTTGGTGATAAAAACCTTTGAATACCCAAGAGCACTCTTAATGGGGCACTTTGGTGTAAATAAGACTTTGGAGATTTTAGAAGAACTTTCTTATTGGCTACACTTGCAAAAACAAGTTTCAAAATTTTGTGAAAAATGTAGGAAGAAGGCCAAGTCCAAAGTCTACCCCATGGCTTGTATACTCCTCTTCCAATTCCAAACATTCCTTGGCAAGATATCGCCATGGATTTTGTGATTAGATTGCCTAGATCAAGGAGTGGACATGACTCCATCTTTATGGTTGTGGATTGATTTTCAAAAATGACACATTTTATACCATGCCACAGATTTGATGATGCATCTCTTTTAGCTAATTTATTCTTTAAAGAAGTGGTTAGATTACATGGACTCCCTCGAAGTATTGTGTCTGACCGTGACTCTAAGTTCCTTAGTCACTTTTTTAGGACCTTGTGGGGTTACCTAATAATAAAACTTCTTTTCTTAACTTCTTGCCACCCCCAAACTATGGTTAAAAGATATTGATAATAAAACTTTAAGTCAACATTTGAGATGTATGTTATCTAAACAGCTCAAAGAGTGGAAAACACATTGTCAACACCTAGTTTCGTCCGGATAAAAAATGTGTGTTTCTAATAATTTCAAAAAATTTAATCATTTAGTAAACTTTGATTTTTGTTTGTATTCTCTCTTATTAAAAAAAATTAAATGAAAAAAATGTATTTATTTTATTTTATTGTCTTTCTCTATTTATTTTAATAATGGTAGTAAAATACAAAAAAATTGTGGTCCTCTCTAGGCTACCACATCTTGGGTCAGTCCACTCCCCTTTTCACACCCCCTTAGCTACTATAAGCACCCCCGAATCTTTTGATTCTCTGTGGTACGTTTGCTCTAACTCCACCACCCTCTACACCAAAATCAGGAGCTGCAATGTCCCTTGGGGCAGCCAGCATAATCTCTGAAAAGCTTATTGGTTCCCCACTATAGCTTCCCCTACTAACCGTTTTTGGCATTTTACTCGCCCAAAAAGAAAAAAAGAAACCTCATAAGCAAACTCGGGGGATGCTGGGACACACAGAAACAAAAAAGACCAGTTTGGGTTTTCTTTGGGAAGACATGGAGAAGAGAGGGTAGGAGACGAGTGTGAAGAACGAACAAAAACTGAACTGAAAAATAGAAATTGGAGAGAGCATTTTCCATTAGAGAGAATCCGTGAGTGAGAGACTAAGAGGAGTTTGAAACGTTCACCGTAGAGCTGATCAGCGGAAGAAAAGCAAGCATCGAAGCTCGCCGGAAAACTTGAAGCTCGTCGGAGAAGAAGATCTTCTGAAGAATACGTTCTGCGCTTCAACAGGTATATTTCTCCTCTTCATTTTTCGTTGTTTAAATCCATTAGTGCATTGGAAATTGATTATACTTGTATTAAATACTGTTCATTGTAACCTTCATGAAAAATGCACTTGTAATCTATTGTGTTTTCTGGTTTATGAATGATTCTTTGTGTTTCTTTGCCTAGTCTGTGTTGTATGAACATAAGAGTAAAATAGAGATTGTTTTTGAATCATCCAGCCGAAGGATAGCACTCGCCGGGGTTTCACTGTGATCTCACTCCGGCGAGGTCACGTCTTGAATTTATCTCTCTCGTTTCATGTCGATTTTCATTTTCTTTACATACTGAGTGACATATGAACATGAACAAACTGTGATATGGATCTTTAGTGCTTTAAATGATGAAAAATGAATGTGAGCAATTTCGTTTTTAGCCCAAGACGCGAGGGAGAAGACGATGTGGTGTTATTCTGTGTAGGCCTGATAGTTGTAGATAATCTAGTGTTTATAAATAATAAAAAATAGCTTTGTAATAAACAAGTGAGAAGAGATTTGGTTTTGAAAATTAAAGACATGTTGTTGCATTTCATCGAATATCTTATAAGCATGAGCGTTCCGAGAAGCTGTGATTTGGTTAGATTTTATGTTGATCAGAAGGCTCTTTTGTTTTGTTATAGGCTAGGTTTATATTCGTCTCATGTGGATCTCTAGTTCCAGCATGCATTTGATTAATTTCCTTCATATTTAGACTATAAATTTCATTCACAAAGATTGGGTTTCACATTATGTTTTGGTTGCAAGTTGCACTGTGACTAGTTGGCATATTACATACGTTAATTTTTAGAATCTTTTACATGTTACAATTCATGCTTGTACTTTGTTTGTTATACTTTGCCAAAAATCCATTGGCTTCTCTGCATTCCTTTTCGCTGCACTGTGATATTATGCCAAATAATTTTGGTTTTCTTTTTATACTCACCACTATTCATTTTTAGTTGAAGTATGGTTTCTACACTCTTTCTCTCTCTTTGGTTCCATTGAATGATTATATGAATGTAAACATGGGCACTAGTTTTTAATCCTCACTTTACTACAATGCACGTAGTACCAAAAAGAAAGAAAGTGCATTTAATGCTTCACTCCACGTAAGTATTCAATTTCCACTAACAATGTTTTTTTAATATTTTTTTCTCTTACTTCATTTAAATAACATTTAGTTGCCTTTATTCACTTTATGTTTCTAAATTATTTTTTTTTAAAAAGGAAAAAAGAATTTTGTGAATTGTTCTGGGTATTTCATAAATAAAAATAAAAATAAATAATAAAAATAAAAACAAATCAATTTTTCAAAACAATTGAATTTTCTTTTAATAAAATAAAAAATGATTTTTTGATTAAAATTCCAATTGACCGTACGCGTCATGTGTCATGCAAGATTGATTTTTAGAAAATAAATTTCAATTAAATTCCTAAATAACAGTTCGTATTATGCAGGATTTAATTCGAAAAATTTTAATTTTATTTGGAATATCAAAGGGCCATATGCGTCAAGCGATGTCTAAAATGAAGTTTAATTTTTTAGAACACTAAATTTTTCTAAAATTAAAAAATATATAAAGTTTTCAAACATTAAAATATCAAATTCTCAAACAAACAATTTTTCAAAACATAGAATTACGTAACTCTGATTCTCCATCTCTGATGGAGATACTTAGGAGCGAGGTTAAACCTTGTCGGGCTACTTCCAATAAAAAATGTTTTGTTTTTCATGAAAAATAAATATTTCAAAAGTTACACCCATTTCATTTTATTCAGTTAAAGGTACCATCTTAGGACGGGCGCCATGGGGGGCTAATACCTTTCCCACGCGTAACCGACTCTCGGACTTGCAATCCGATTTTCGTAGACTGGCCTTATCCATGTTTCTCTTTGGTTTTCCGTAGTTTTCCTTGAAAACTATGGTGACGACTCCCTTATTTTGAAAACCTATTAATCTTTATTTCGAATCATCGTTCCTTCGTGACTCTGGTTGCGACACACATATTCCTGACATTGAGTTTACTTATAATAGAGTAGTTCATTGTACTACTTCCCTTCCTACTCCAAAAGATATGATGTGTAGTTATGCTAGTCAAAGAGCAAAATTTAAAAAAAAAAATACCTACATGCCAAGGTAAAAAATGAGGTTGAGAGGAAGGTAGAAAATGAAAAGAGTTTTAGACTGAGTTCAAGAGGAGCATGAATTAAATTTTGAATTTTTTTTGCAAAACAGTAAACAGAATTAATAGAAAGAATGAATATCTTTTATTAAAACAATTTACAATGGGAAATTTGGTTGCATTGAACAGAATCAATCAATTGAAGTACTAAAACAATGAACAAAAAGAACTCGCAATATAGTTCAACAGATAATCAATCAATTAAATCCTACATTCAAACAATTCACAATAACTTGTCAGAATCAATACCAAACATTGCAATCAATTAAAGATGAAAAACACTGAATGTAAAATCTTGAATTTAATCAATTGAATCAAGAATATAACCAATCAATTTTCTTGGTTGAAAAATCAAACACCAAATTGTAATCAATTGAAGAAAATTTACAATCAATTGAAATTATCACAGATTATAAGAGACAAATTGCAATAAATTAATTCACCTAAACAATCAATCACAGTTTTTTAGTTGATTACAAACATAGTAATCACAGTTGATTAAATTTGAGAAACAACCAATTGATTAATCAAGAATAAATCTTTGTAGAAAAATCCAATTAATATGTTCACAAAACAAACCACGTGAAAAATAAATTTATAAATCAATTTGCAGAAAGCACTTGAGTCACAAGCAGTAATGAACAAAAATGATAGAGTTGTAGTAAAGAAAATTAACCAGTTGTATTGTATAAACAATCAGTTGAAAAAGTGTGCAGCAAGAAAGACAATTATGCAAAATTAAATTGTGAATCAAGAAAGGGATAAGAGGGATCAAAAAGATCAAGAATTATACTGGTTCACTCTTCCTCAAGAGTTACATCTAGTCTTTTTGCCAACGAGCAAAGAAATTTTGCTAAAGAACCAAATTGTTCAATCAATACACACACTTGCACCCTACAAGAACACTCTCTTGCTCCCTGCAAAGGAACACACTCACTGTGCAGAACCATTATGCACTTCTACAACCATAAAACCTATACACTTGCAGAAAACAACACTCTAAAACAATGTACAATAAAAAAAAACCAATACTATAATTGTACAAAGAAACCAATGATGGAAAAGGACTACAACAACTTCCCTGTAATGCAGAACCAAAACACATAATTTTCTACCAAGGATGAGCTTAAAGATTCACTTTCTTATTTCTTCTTGAACCAAATCTCTTTAAAACCAATTGTATCTCAATGTATTCACTGTAATTCGCAAAGAATTCACTCAAAATTTCTCTTTTTTTCGTGTTCTCTCAATGTGAAAACAAAGTCAATTTTATACAATCAAAAATAGTTTGTAAAGCAATTTTAGTAATATGAAACAATCGATTGAAAATACACTTGAATCTATTGATTTTCTGTTAACAAGATTTTTCAGCAAAGTGTATTTTAAAAACAATCAGTTTTAAGTACTTTGATGAAACGATTTTCAATTTCATTAAGTTCCACTTACTACCATTTTTGTATTTTGTTTTACTAAAATATCTTTAAGCTCATTCTAATGATATAGTATGTATGTTCATGGTTTAGATCACAGTCACACACACACACACACTAAGACTAGACCAACTCCAAGTGATCTTCATTCTTGGTTTGAGTTGACTTCATCAAATACAAAAGTAGCACCAATGTTGACAGAAAAGAGGTATCTTCTAAGCTAGAGATTGAGTTTGGGTTCATTTGAGAAAGAATAGACTTCCAAATCAGAGAAAAACCAAACTCCAAGCTAGAGGAGATATGACCCTTTTCAAGTCTTCAGGAGAATGAATGACAATGCTTACAAATGAGATCTCCTTGGGGATTTTGCTGGTAGTCATAGGTTCAATGTTGTTGATCTTTCTCTTTGTGATGCAGGACTTCAAAATTTGTAGACAATTTCTCTCCAAGATGGAGAGAATGATACATACAAGGATGAAGAAGTATCGAAGGCACGAACAAAAGAAGTGCTTCAAGGAATTGAAACGAGAAGAGTAACTAAAAAGGAAGAAAGAAGAGCAAATAAAGAAGAATTTTGAAGGAAAAATCACAAGAAGAAGAATCAAAGCTTTAGGAACAAATAAATAAAGCAAGTGTAGCCCTTAAATAGGAAGAAATTGAGAGAACTAAAGCACTTAAGGATTACAAATTGAGAGAGAGCTCCATGACCATTGGAACTCCTCAAGTTGGTGGCACATGTGCGTACTTTCCATGTCATCACTTGTAAACATTGTATTTTCATGATTTTTAGGAACTAACATTGTCACTACCTAATTTCAAGGGATTAATTTAGCTAATCATGGTTAACTCTTGTTAATCTTTTTGGCTCTTCGCACTCTTCCTAGTCCAAGAATGTTCCAAGAGGTCATGATGATACAAAGGAATTTTATTTGGGGATGGAATGCTGCAGGTAAGAAAATGACATTGGTAAAATGGGAAAATTTGTGTAAACCTAAGGAACATGGGGGATTACGAACCAAGGATAATACACTGTCTCTTAAGGCACTCTTTGCTAAGTGAAAATGGAGATTGGGAACATGTCAACAAGGACTATGGAGGGAAGTATTGGAGTTAAAATATGGGACATGGAGAAAGTTGAACGAAGAGGGGAGACTTATAACTATGAATCAAGGTGGTGGAGAGACTTAAGGAAAGCTTTTGGAAAGGAAGTAGAAGGATAGTGGTTTAATGAAAATGTCCTGTGGAAGTTGGGAAAATGTGACAATTTATTTTCGGGAGGACAAGTGGACAATTAACACTCCTGTCACAAATAAATTATCTAGAATGTATGCAAATGCAAAAAAGAGGAAGACAACTATAGTGGAGCTAGGAGTAATATCGAGATACTACAGTAGTTGCATCATCCAACCACCATAGTATCCTGATATTACAGCGGTTGTCCCAAGCAACTGCTGTAATATCTCTTTCTATTAAGAAAAATTCCATTTGCTGGAAAATTAGGCAGGTGTATTACAACAATTTTTCAAGAACCGAGGTGGTATCTCCTATATACTATAGTAGTTAAACAACCGCTATAGTATGTCCAGACTTTCTATAGTGTCGGAATCTACAGCGGTTCCAGAACCGGTGTTGTATGTCGTCTAGAACCGGTGTAAAAGGTGGTTTTTCCACTAGTGAATGAGTCTGATGGAAATGTACAACATGAATATTACAATGGGGAACTCTGCCTACAACAAAGCATCAACATGTTTGCTATTTTGGGGTTGTTAAAAAAGGATGCAGAACCTGCCATTGAAACCACATTGCATTTGTAACTAAAATGCTATGTGTAGTAAGGTGCACGCTTCTTATCGAACCTGCTAAAGTTACAGAAAATGGGCAACTCCACAGGACACATTTGGGCCCAGATTATGCAACAAATTGTATTTGTTGGGCCATAAACGTGGGTTAAAATGTACTCAACTGTAATATAGGGTTTGTATGATGAAGGGTGTAAACTTGGGTGATGTTGTAAATATATTCCTTTGTTCTAAACTTTCTTGTATATGTGTTCCTTTAATTTATTTTATTCTTTTCTACTAACAAAAAAGAATAACTCACAAGTATTTCTCAAATTCAACTTCTAAATTAACAAAAAAAAGGTGTAATGTGTTCTAAGCAAAGGATTCGACTCAAATTCAAAGAAATTGGACTTAAAATCTCCAGCCTAACAATTTATATGAGAACTCTTTCTAGAACTTTGCTAATAGTCTGATAGCAAAAGAAGAACTCAAACTACAAAGTACAAGCCAAAAATCAATTTGGTTTTCATGCTCTTTAAAAAAATTGTGAAAAAAATTTGAGGACCACTTGTAATGGAATTATGAACTGTTGGGAAAATTCGAGAGGGAATCACTAAGGAGACCAAACAAGAATGCCAAACCACATAAGGGAATGACACCACCTTTAACCCAAAACCTTAAGGCATTATGTTTGTGCGTCTTCATTCTTATATGTTGCTTAACTTTCTCATTCCTACCCAATGTGGAACTTACACTCACACTTGAATACCTAACAATCTCCCCCTCAAGTGAGAGTCCCTCTTACACATTGATACACTCCCCCTCGAGTGAAAGCCCCCTCGAGCAGAAGCAAACGACCCCTTACTTGTACCGACGTTGACACACTTATACGGGACACGCTTGCCTGAAACCTCTGTCAGGAAGACTTTCGATACAGGGTCAAAATGTACTCGCCCAAGCCGAAAACCATTGGCTCTGATACCACTTCTTAGGAAAATTCGAGGGGAAATCACTGGGGAGACTAAATAAGAACGAGACAAGAGCTAAACCACATAAGGGAATGACACCACCTTCAACCCAAAACCTTAAGGCATTAGGTTTGCTGGTCTTCTTTCTTATATGTTGCTCAAATTTCTCATTCCTACCCAATGTGGAACTTAGACTCACACTTGAATACCTAACAGTTTGTAGAAACAGTTGGCTCTAGAAGGGGGATTGAATGGAGCCTGAACTCAATCCAGTATAAATATAAATCACTAAGCAATTGTCCAATGCAAGAATAGTATAAGCACGAATAAAGCAATTTTATATTGGTTCACCCTAATCTCTTGGGCTACGTCTAGTTCTCCCTTGAACAAACCGTTCAAGAGGTTCCACTATATTAGAAATGGTTACAATGAGTACATAAACCTCTCTAGGGTATAACTAGTAGACAAACCTCTCTAGGTTATAACCAATACACAAACCTCTCCAGGTTATACCAGTCTCAATCTCCCCATAAGATCAAGACCACTTAAGATTGAAAGAAACACTCTCAAAAGAGAGAACAATGAAAACTCACAAGGGTCTACTTCACAATGGTGAAGAATTACACAATGATTTCACACAACCCAAAACTCTATATGCTCTCAATAGCAGATTGGCAATAGACACTCAATAGTAGATACTCTAATTCTTCAACGTATTGTATGATTTTTTTCTCTTTTCGCTTCTTGTTCTACAACTTGAATTTGCTCCTCTATATGTAGCTTTTGATAAACTAGTCATTGGGATGCTTGAATAGAGCAATCTTGACTTTCTGATGTATGGAGCTCAAACTGGAAATATTTCTCTAATTTTTATATTGCATTAAACTTGATTAATTATGTATCAGAAATAATTTAAAATAACATAGAGAAATTATATTTGAGATACTCATCAATAATTTGAATAACTTCCATTATGAACAAATTTGAACATTACAGCACAATATGATATAAAATCAATTAATCTCATTTAAATACTCCATAATAATTTGAATAATTTCCATTGATGAACAAATTTGAACATTAAAGCACAATATGATATAAAATCAATTAATCACATTTAAATACTCCATAATAATTTGAATAAGTTCCATTATGAACAAATTTGAACGTTAAAACACACCAGGCTATAAAATCAATTTAAATCAAATCAATAACATAAAACTAAAGTAAATAGTAAGAAAACTTATCTCTTCATGGATCATGTGTCTACTACTTTAATAATAAAATTAACTACACAATGTATATAAATCATCAAATATAAATATATACTTGAGTTTTGTTATCATCAAAACTTTGTCACATCATTTGATCCTCATCGGACCGTGTAATATTAATATTCAACATGAATATATAAATGGACAAAACAAGACTTTGGATAACTTAAAAGATTAAAGAAATTCAAAGCTAAGTAATCATGTTAAGATCAAATTCAAAATATGACAAAAGAAATAAGAAGAACATGTTATAGAGTTTCCTATCACATGCAATTGATTCAAGACAATTAGAACAAGTGCTTGAATCCATTAAGAATAAAATTAGGCATAAAACATATAAGGAAAGTAAACTAAACTAAACTCAAATGAAATATGAACAAGACTTAAAATTAAGACAAGTAAGAAATAAGGAAAACTTATCTCTTAAAGACGCCCAAACCTAGCTTTGGTATTAAATAATGGAAAACACCTTCTCTCAAGTAGTTGAAGACCAAGATAATTCTTAAAACTTTTCCAAATTTCTTCAGAAACTCATATTTCTTTCCCAAGGAAGGATTTTTGAAGGACAACTATAAAAAGATTACTCTCATCCAGTGGCAACACAAGGCTTTAGGGGGCCTAAAGCAAATTAAAAAATAAGCTTGTTTGAAATTAATAAATTAATTTATTAAAATTATGATATTTTTATTTGAAATTTATTTTTTAATCTTTTTGTGATGCAAAATTATCTATTAAATTATCATAATTAATTTCATTTAATATATCCTTTTCAATAGACAATAAAGCTAATTTGTTTAATCTTTATTTGGACATTGTTAATCTTAAATAAGATTTTATTAATTTGAGTTTTCAAAAACTCCTTCCAGGTGAAACAACTAATACTAGAATTATTAACATTATTCTATATGCTAGATATGCATTTGGAAAAAAAATTATTATTTTATATTATTAAGAATGTCAATTAGTTTATCATTTTTCTTTCCTATAACCTCCTTTAAGAAATTTAATTCTAAAAATAAATTTAAGCCATTAAGATCCACCAAATTATCATGTTTCAAATATTTTTCAAGTTTTAGATATTTTTCTTTCAGAAGTACACAACAAAATCACTTTAATTTTTCAATACTGAATAAAAAACTAAAAATATCTTCAAATATTTTAAATTGTTCAATATCTATACTAATACACATATCTTTAGATTATAAATGTTTACTAACCAAGTTAACTACAAATAATGTCATACCAATAGTCATGCTTAACAAAAATTCAAATTTTCAATTTCATAAGTTGTTAAACAATCACTTTTTATTTTATGATCATCACTAGTTTCAACTACTAATTTAAATAAAGCATCTCTTGTTTGCAAAGCTTGAAATCTTACAACTTTCACACTTTTAACACGACTTTCTCAACGTGGTTGCGACAATGATTCAAGAGTTAAGTTATGTACATGATCTTGTAAAATTTTCCACCTTTTTGGTAGAAGAAGAAAATAAAATATATATATATATTGTAATACTCCAAAGAAAGATGTAGCTTTAGGACAAGAGTTAGCCATATCACAAAATACTAATTTAGATTATGACAACCACATGGAGTATAAAATGCTCTAGGATTGATATCAAGAAATCTTTTTTGCACACCTTGATGTTTTCCTTTCATATTAGACCCATTGTTGTATCCTTGTCCTCTAAAGTCATTAATATCAAGTTGAATAACTTTTAGTTCTTTTATAATAACATCAAAAAGACATTTTCCACTTGTATCATTTACTTTTAAAAATTCTAAAAAATACTTGTTAATTTGTATTGGAGTTAATGAAATATCAACACACCCTAATACAAAATACATTTGTTCTTGATGACTTATATCTGGAATATAGTCAAGTATGATTGAATATTTCGCATCCATAATTTTTTTTCATAACTTTTTTTTTTATTTCGGTTAACAAATTCATCAACTCATTTATATCTTTTCATTTTTTCCACATAATGCTAAGTTACTTTTACTAAGGGCTTTAATAACAACAATAACTCTTAACAATATCTTTCTCCAGTGTATGAATTTTACATACAGATTTTTCTATATGTAATTGCATACGGATTCGAGCCCAAGTCCTTCAGTATACATACACAAGTCATAACCACTACACCAACATGCACTTTGCGATCATATACTCATTATTATTAATTATATAAATTTATATAATAATAATATATTTTTCCAAATTTTAAAAATATTATTAATTTTTATTATTAATAATAATAATGTTAATGTAATTAATAATAATAATAATAATAATAATAATAATAATAATTTATAATTTTAGAAGTAATAATAATAATAATAATTTTAATAAATTTAACTATTAATATTATCTACGGAAATATATGTACGTAATTACATACAGATTTGGATCCGTATGTAATATATCCATATGTAGAATTTGTAGCTAATTACATACAAATTTAGATATGTATGTAATTACATACGAATTTGAATCCGTTGGTAATAAATTTGTATGTAATAAATTCGTATGTAACATCTGTATGTAATAAATCTATTTGTAAAATTCGTATGTAATGCTAAATTTATCTACATATAAAAATCCGCATGTAATAATCCGTATGTAAATCAAGAATTTTTATAGTGTAATGCGCTCATCAGTTATTTCATAACTATTTAACTTAGAACTAAGATTTTTCCAATCTCTACTACTTTCATTAGCTAGTTTACTTGTACAACAAACAACATTAAACATTTTACAACAACAACAAACTTTATTCTATAATAAATAAGTCATCTTCTTTGATCTTTCTCTCCATTAACAATTTTTTAACGTAATTTGATGCAGAAAAGTATCTAGAGTATTTATCCTTTGAAAAATATATATCAATTACTCTAGGAGGACTTTTTTTCTACTAATAAGTTTCTCAAGTTCGTATCAATATTCTCCTATTGACTTGGGTCATATATATTTTTGATAGTAGAATTAGTAATCTTGTAATTTCCTTCCTATTGTTATGAATTTAAGAATTAGAATTATTTTCATTGACTATTTCTTTATTGTTGTTTTCACCTATTGTGACCTTCTTCATTCAAAGAGCCCTCACCTGTATTTTCTAATTCATTCTTTTTGTTTATTTTTATTTTTTTAAATTTATCCATAGCTTATTTATGTGATTCAACAAAAAGTACAACTCTTCTCTTTTTTTGAAGTTTTGAATACCCTGATTCATATATTTTAGTTGATATATTTGTATATTTTTTATAAAATTAAAAACTATAATATATATATATATATATATATATAACATTGAATATAACTTATAAGTGTATAAAACGAGACTAAGTAGAAAAAATATAACGTGTGCTAAGAAAATGAACTTGAATGTCATATTGTCTTGAAGTCATAGGTCTCCTTTTGCCTTTCGGTTCTGTACTTTGTTAAGTGTTTAAATTTTATTTATAAATTCTAAATTTTTAATAGTCTTTCTTGAATCTACACAAATTATTTTGAGATTAATTAAACAATAATAAAAAATAAAATGATTTTGAGATCAATTCATCAATATGATATTGATTTTTACCTAATTGATGCACTCAAAATGAGAAAAAGGCCAACATAAACCTCAATTTCTTTATCTATCATTCCAAGACCAAATAGAAACACTCGTATAAATGCACATTGTAGTATGATAAAACAAATTTGGAATTGGATAATGATCTAATGACAATGAAACACTCAATTTGAAATATAGAACAACTAACGAAAAGTCAGAGAAAGGAAGGAGATAAGTGAAAGATTCAGAGAAAGAAATAATGGAAAGAAATAGAAAATTAGAAAGCTTTAACCTTTAGGATTCATTGACTATTATTTTTTTTTAAAGATAAAAATATTATTAATTTATTTGGAGAAATTTCCAAATTGTTATTCACTAAACAATATTTATAATACAAATATAAACTTAACGGTTAATTAAGATATTTTAAATTTTTAATTAAAAAATATTTTTTAAGTGTAATTTTAAAATTAAATATTTTTTAATTTATAATAGTGTATTAGTGTTAAATTTTTTTAAAGCCTAAAATCATTGTTTTACCTTCTTACACCTTAAGTCAACCCTAATTTAATGTAATGACCCAAGAGTACAAAAGGAAAGTATATAATCGATTATATTCTCGTTGAATCAAAGGTGAGTTGTAAGTGTATCAATGTGTTTTATTTATAGATGTGTAGCCCGTCACTTCATGAATCAAAGAATGTGGACTTTCAAAGCAAAAATCAACACATATGCAAGGTTGCACAAGGCTAAATTCAGCCCCGCAATTTGGCCTAAATTGGCCTTTCCTATGTGAGGTGGAACTTCCATGCTCAAAGCCTCTTCTCCCTTCTTTTAACCGATTTTGTCTAGGGTCTCTACCACAGATTTGGTCGTCCAACATTCAAGCCCAATTATAACCCACTCCAATCTCTACGAAATTCTACAAAAGGTATAAAAAGTATATATATTATACAATTTGATTAAACTAAAAAGAAAACAAGAAATTTTAGTATTCTACTATTCAAAATGTTAGTATTCTACTATTCAAAGTGAAGATTCTTTTTTCTTGAAGTTCCATCTTCTTCAATATCTTAATTAGAAGTGATTGGTTGATTTCCATCATATTTTTCTTGTATCACACATTACATTAACTTTTGATTATCACTTTAAAAGGCTGTTGAAAGATTTGGAAATGTATTTTATAAAATAATGACCTCTGTGTAACATTTCTTTCGAAAATATTTTTCGAAGTACTGTTTAAAAACTTTATTCAAATTCCACTTTCTAGAACCAACATATTCTTGGAGAGGTTTTTTAACCTCATACAAAGAACCCGTTAAAAACATAAGTTTTTATAGAGAGTTTGACTATTGAAGGGGGGTGGCATTTTGGGTTTCCTTTGATTGTGTGGAGTTGGGGCCTTGTGGGTTGGGTATTTGGTTTGGTTCGGGGAGAATGTTAAGGATTTGGTTTACGATGCCATTGTCTTTTGGTTATCTGGTGTGTTGGAGGACGTAAGCACAAAATTGTGGACGAAGGATAATGTGGAGATTGTATTCTTCTTTTTACATTAATTACACTAACAGTTCTTATTATATCAATTTAAATTTGAATCAAGGTAGAAAATATTTTTTACATTGATTAAATTTATAATTGATATAAAATGTTCTATTTATTAACGAAAAGACTACTGTATTTTTCGTAACGGTAATTACTTTACGACCAATGTAAATAATATGTGGTAGAAATGTATATTTTGTAATAATATGGTCTTCCTTCTAACTAATATTCTTTACGTAATGATTTTTTCCTCTTGTGCCTTCGGTTTGGATCTCTAGAAAGTGAGAATCATATGTTACACGAATCTTAAGTTTCGCTCTCTTCATGGAGTTGATCTCTCGGACCTTTGTTTCTATAGCCTTGACTTTCTCACGAATGCGTTTATCTTGGTCTTCTAATTCCTATTTTTGTTTTGGGATCGTTGACCTATAGATGGATGGCGCATGTGCATGTCGAAGTCTAGGGGAATCAATTGTCGTGTTATCGAATCTCCACTACAAGGCCATCTTAATAGTCATATACTAATTCTAGAAAATAAAATGAAACAATGTTTTACTATAATTATTTGAAGTTGTTCTTATGTGATTACTATATTATATATTTGACGTAGGAACAAAGTATGTATATATTTTATATGAATATCATGAGCCCTTTTTACATATAGTCTCTGACGTTACGATGACTTTTTACTTTATCAAAAGGACTCCTAACAAACTAGCTGTATTTTGTTTTATCTAAAACAATTTAACTTTCGGTCCTTTTATCAAGTTCTATTTTACGCTTGTCCTCTGCAATACTGCTTCTGCAACAATGATCTCAACCATGGATTCTGTTATCACGTGAGTTGGCCGAAATGAGTTCAGCTAAAGATGTTCCTACGAATTTCTTTACTTATATCAGGTGATATTTACAAATAACATAAGCGTAAAATATCAAAATTAAAATAGAATAAAATTTGTAGTGACTATAGAGGTGGTTTTGATGTGGCACTTGGTGCTTGTGTAGGCATAGGCTGCCTTTTTATTTTGTATATAGGTTGGAGATAATAAACTTTTTATTTTGTATATAAGATGGGAATAACCTTATTATTCCTATTTAATATATTTTTTATTGTTAATTAAAAAAATAAAATAAAATTTATTTCAATCACATTTATTAAAAATAAAATCTTTTAATAATTTATAAATAAATATAAATCTCTCTTCATATATCAGGATTGTAAAATTAAATTAAATTTAAAGTCTATTTCTTTATATTTAATCATATCATAATGATAATGTAAAATAGTGATTAATATTGATTCTTTATCAATGAAACTACTTAATTATGAATAACTTCTCTAAATATGGTCTCTAGTAAATTGGGCTACTTTCAAATATATTTTCAACCGTAAGAAAATCATATTTCAGCAGGTTTGGCGACTACAATAAGATCAATATTAGCTAAACTATGAGCAACATGTGTTCATTCTTTAAATTTTAATACAAAGTTTCCATATTCTTTAAATTTTAATACAAAGTTTCATCTCCATGTAATCCTCCAAGAAACCAAAGACGAGTCATTAAAAGGCTTCACCAAAGTGACAATCACATTTTAACAACAAACTATTCCATCCTTTCATATTAGCATGCTCAATAACTAACATGATTTCAACCAACATGTGGTGCATGCATCCTTGCTTTTATGTTGATCTTACCATCATCCTCCCGTTATCAACTAACCTTTAAACCTCATATTTATCCTGTTTCAGCTTAGCAGCAATCCCTTCTCACTAGTCCAGAATATCACTCAATCATATCTTCCCAGAACTTTATTTGTCAAGAAACTATATACAGTAGTTATTAAAAATGGTATAAAAAAATATTATGTAACTAATTATGAAGGGTTGATATGTTGCTTTAATTTACAGAATTCCCAAACTCTCATTCTAATGGAGATACATCCATCCAATAAAAAAAACATATCCGTTTAAGTGTGCGTTCACATGTCAGTACAATCGATCATTGAAATTGAGGTTATTGACGTATTGTTTTAGTACATACGAATTTTTTCAAAGACTCAAACAAAAGAGCAACTGTAGTAAATGATTAAGATAATGCACGAGAAATCATTATAACTTGTGTTAACCATTATCAGAAAATGGAAATAGAATTGGTCATTTTGACAATACTTGTTAACACCTCTGTTACATGTGATAGCAATGCAAAAGGGGAGGGGGAAGGCCAAAATGCCCTTTTTGAATAATGTAAAGAGAGGTATTTAAAGGGTGGCGTGAAATAATGATTAGTTAGAGAGAAAAATAACCGTTGCAGAGGAGAAAACGCGAAAGGGAATATATATATTGGCCCCATTGATGCAGCTGGAAGTATTGATGAACTGAAGGATATTAAGTAACAAACACTCACTCATCTGTTCAATTTGATCCTATTCTGCTCCAGTGGCAAACCCACCACGTGAACATTCCTTATCACATCACATGTCAGGTTTCTTTTGGGAGTTGAAATTGAATTCAGCACATAAAACATGTGACTGAATAGAACGAGTGGTTCATAGATGCTGCAAGTTCCTTTTGGCATGGCATAGGTACAAAGTTAAAGCCTACAAGAAATTGTCCTTGTTTCCTTAATAGGACACGGCACAATCCCAGGACGAGTCTCTCGGTTACCCCCTCAACCCTCTTTCTTCGAATAAGTGTGTTGGAAGCTAAACTAAAGTTGAAGTTTGGCAGACCACGAATGGTCTTACTCTGATATCATCACCGGCCTAACTTGGTGCTCGCAACATGCCAATGTCTTTCAGTTACAATTACCCAAAAGCTTACGCATTAACCCGACTTCAAACAATGCCAAGATCAAAACTTCACTGTTATATAAAATGTCTGTGATAGATGATAACTAAAGTTAGCAACAGTATTTATTCCATATAAAATGATGGTGTTAGTTTTCATTGTATTGTATTTTCCGTAGTGAAAACTGATACGGTGATGGGGTAAATTTAGGAGTCCCATGTGAAGACATCACTGCATCCATGGACAGGAGTTAGGTTCCCGTCGGTCTTTAATGTTGCATGGCTATGCACCATAAGGAAAAAGGCGGGGTGAATTGTAACGAAAATTACTAAAGTGGCTCATTCTCAGGCTACGTGTCAATTTCTTGTGGCTTTAGTTAGGTTATATATATATGTACATGTGTGCATGGGGACTAAAAGCAAGTTCCTGACCTCACATGCGTGGTTGTATTTCCGTTCATATGAAGGTCAGTTTTGGCACTATCATCTGCTATACCAAACATATCTTACACTTGTTACAAAATTTCAGTGCCAAAGTACATTACGTTAATATTTTGAATTCCAATGGAAAGCAGAAGAAATAGTTTATCAAATTTGAAAGTTTTAAGCAACAGTGTGTATCTCTATATATTATGTTTAGCCATCTGCTAAAATGTTAGGTCTGTACTTTAAAGCAAATAGAATTTTATCCTGTGAAATCCCCCTATACAAAAAGTTAATTTTATCTATAATCATTAGGTTGAACGTGAGACAAAGACAAAATGATAAAATCTTGAAAAATAGGACTACTAACAAGAGGAGGGGAAAAATATAAAATTTTGTGGTTCTCAACCATATCTTTTATAGTCCACACGTATCATTATAAAATTGTTTTCAGATATAGTTTACTTTAAGAGCAGCAACTAATTTAGTTCTCAAATATTTATGGTACGCAAAAAAAAAACAAAGTACAAACATCCAACTACTTTATATAACAAACCTGATATGTTTTAAGCCAGAGATTCCAGCTTTATGAAACTTCAACACTTAGGTTTTATACATATTATGTGTTTATATATAGGTTATGTCCCCGTTTAGTAATTGGCTAACTGCATTGATAAGATATCCTCCATGCTCCAATAGTTGCTGTTGTCATTTGTACAACAATTGGAATTATCAGGATTTGTGTGGAACTGAGCTGAAAATGGTTCTAACATTCCTTGATAACAGGATGGAGAATAGGTCTCCATGGGCTCAGCAATGGTGGACACTTGACTGCTGCAAGCTTGGTGATCATTTGTCTCACAATTACTCTGTTGCTGAAAGCTCTCAGTTTGCTTCATGTGCTTCTGGATCCTGGTCCTCCAGAAGTTCTTGATCTCATTATCAGTCCTTCCGGGTAGTTGCTTTGCAATTTTGGACCACCTGCGTTGGGAAATGAATAATTTGTGACAGAGTAAAATATCTGAATAGTATTGCACTAGTTTTGTCATAATTGGAAAAACTTGGAAGTCAAACTTCTAAAATGACTAAATTTCAGATACCTGCCAAACAAATATTATAATGAAATATCAATCACATTTTATATAATCAATTATTTTTTTATGAAAACTAATTCTTTTCATAAGACTAGTAGAATAATAAGTAAAATTCACACAATAATTTCTGTTAAATTCGAATCACAGCGTCCTTCAAAGATGTTTTTTTCATCTAAATAATTTTTAAAAAAAATAACTATACAGGCAAAGTAAATGCTATGATTTTAATAAGAGTACGTAGTCCTCTAATATTGAGTCGTTTTTCTCAAAAACCTGTTTGTTGCAACTTTTTCTATAAAATTATTATCTTTTAAAAAAACCACTTTTAAAAACAGTGGGGCATTTGTTTCGGCTTTTAAAAATAATTACAAGTTAGAAATCTTATTAAAATTAAAAAATATTAATAGCTTATCAATATTACTTTTTAAATTAGTTTTAATTGAACGTAAAAAAATAATTTATACTTATTATAGAATTCATTAAACATGTCTGTGAACACAATAAGTTTAATTAAGACAATTAAAATTTACAGAGTGTCCAAAAGTAAGAGAGTAGATTTTGGGAGTATTTTTTTATATTTTTTAATTTATAACAAATAGGAATAAATGAATGAATAGTTCGTAGATAAAGTCCAAGCTAAAAAAGAAAGTGTTTTCTAAGCAGACAACAATTTAATGTGCAGACGGCCATTACAATTTACATAAAAAAAAGCCAATTGATCATGCGACTCGGTCAGTGAAATGTGTGACGGGAGAAAGTGCACAAGAGGGTGCGTGAGGGAAAGTAAGATAAAATATTTTGTGTAATTTATTGACAAAAAAAAGTATTAATCAGTTGAGAAAAAAAGAAAGAAAAAAAGCTACCTGAGGTTGTTGAAGCATTTCGTATTTGATTAGTAAAAAAGTGGCAGCTCCTATATTAAATAGGATGTGTCTGAAAGGAGGCCATGTTCAATGGCTGAGAATCAATGTGGCCATTATAAAACGATCATTATGGAAGTACGCAAGATGCTGAGTTTCTGAGTTTCCTTTGATGTATAGCAGAGGCCACAAGATAAGAAAATCAGATTTCTTAATGCATGCCCTCCGGTGGAGAGTATATGCTTCAAATCTCTCTTATCTTTTCTTGCACTTCTTTTCATTCCATTATCTCCAAAACGGTTTTCATGTATGCTATTACTTATTTTCTTGAAATTTGAACACCTCCCCACCCCTCATCTTTTCTTCGAATTGCCTCCTAAAACCCTTGTTTGACTATGTTGAAAAGGCATGTGTGTCTGATTCCTACGAGTAATGTTATGTTTAAGAATGTAATATGAATTTGAGAGATTAGAATTCAATACTTCTTTTTGTAAGGGTTGGTTTGTTCTGTAGGTTAAGACAGAAAAAATGGATAGTGAGAATGGTACGGATTAGGTTAATGATGCACCATCTAAGCTTATCCTTAAGGGGAGGGTTTTAATTTACAAGGACATCTGCCCTAGTTAAGAAAAGCCAACTGGGTATGGTTTAGGTCCGTTTTCACTACCTAAAAACTTTCCCTTTCATTGGAACAAGAAAGATGTAAAAGTGTGCCCACTTCCTTTAATGGAAGGTCCCCTGGTCTAGTTCACTTCCCCTGGTCTAGGTTCCTTATAATAGCCAGTTGCAAAATTAAATTCCTTTACGAGATAAACTTTTATTCCAATTTATATACATATTACTAAATATTGATATCAACCTTCATAATTGGTCTTTTTCTTTACGTTCTCCACATATATATTCCTCTTGATTTTTCATGCTAATTATATTTTTCCCCACTAGACTCTACACTTCAATTTTACAACTACCTTATACCTCTTTTATTTTCTCATTTTATTTATATTCACGTCATCACGCTTGCCTTCTCGTATATTTATCCTTTGTCTCTTTTACTATACTTATTTTATACTTTTTCTTTTCATCTCAATGTTCTCTCTATCACTTCAATTTTCAGAATCACCCTACACCTCTTTCTCTCTCTGGGTTTTCCACGATAAATATATATATATTACCGATACATATTCCTTATTATTTACTAAACTTACTTTAAATAAGAATATCTTAAATAAGTAATTTGAATAATACACATATAATAGATCAAAATAGATTATTATTAAGCCTTATATTTTTCCCTTTACATTATGGAACAACATTATGTGTTATAATTAATTTGGATTATGTTTACTAGAAGTTTCTAACTCACTTTTATCTTCCTCTTCTTTCCATATATTTTTCTTTTATTACACTTTCCGCAAACTCTTAATTTATATTATATTTATATTATTTATTTCTTTTCATGCTTTAATTTTTATAACCGCTCTAATTGTTTATTTATATATCCATTACTATTTTTTTTTTATATTTATATAACTATTCTTACACATGTTTCGTGAAACTTTAAAAAATTAAACAAAAATTTGCATGAAATCGCTTTCTTACAATTTAAAAAAAAAAAATCACAGAAAAAATCCTATAAAAATATCAATGAAATTCATTACTTGCAATTTAAAAAAAAAAAAAAAAAACTACAGAGAAATTCTATGAAACATAAAAAATTCAAGTAGTGAATTTTTTATAATTAATTGTATATATCACTTTTAAGTCTTTTTCTCTTATTTCTTTTTTCTCTTTTAACTTGTATTTTCATTTTAGAGATATATTTAATTTTTTTTTTTACATGTTCCAACTTTTATCGTCATAGAGACTTGTTAGGTAGCGATGTAAGAAAATAAAATATAATATGAAAAGAACATTTTTCTTTAAAAAATAATAGATTCTAGTTAAAAGCTTGGAATGTATTTTCTTCTTGTGGAAGATATCTAGTTTGTCGTAGTTTACAAATCGTATTTCTCTTGCTAGATCAGCAGCTTCTCTACTTTTATTTTACTTTACTATTAGAATTTACTTTTTAAAACAAAACATGAAAGTGTAAAGTAAGAAGAAAAATTCACCAACTAATATTACAGCTACACATATTTCAAAATTGAGAAACAATGACATTTCCATAGAAAAATTAACTACCTTTTTTTCTTCTCTGTATGAAAAATTAACTATATGTCTTATATTTTTAATATCATAAGTCAAGACGTAAGAGCGGAAGATTGAATGCAACAGTAAGCATATATGTTCATTTATATATATGGATGGAAATCGGAATCATTTTGGAGGCTCTAAAATTTGATATATAGATTTTCCACAAGAAATGTCCATAAATTGAACAAAACCCTTAGTTTGCAATCTTTCCCTTAACTAAATAAAGTTCTATCCTTCCACTCAAATAGTTTTCCAACAATATACTAACTCGCAATGTGATACCTCCAAAATGTTAAGATCAACAAAGTGTTTCTTTCACCATTTGAAAACGGAGAAGGTTGATGATTAAATTTCTTATTTCTTATCCAGAATTTTCACTTTTTTTTAACTATTTTAGTATCCATATTTTAAAAAATTCATAATATGGTCAAATTGTGAAGTTTTTATTTTTATTTTTTTGGACTAATTAAACCATAAGTCCAACATATTTAATTTAGGTACCGTAAAAAAAATTAACTAATTAAAATGTAAAAGAAATAAAACGTACATAAAATTGAAGATCGAATAAAAATGCAATTTTTCAAAAGTGAAGAACAAAATTGCAAAAATAATAATAGAATAAGAGCAAAAAATGGTGGATTAGAGACTGAAAAAAACAAAAATTACCATTTACCCTTTAAAATATTTTTCCTGGTGAGAATATCTTTTATTTCAAATATAAGATCTTGGTGGTGAACACATGCAATATGTTTTCTTTTTAGCAAGTTTCTTCTTATTGTTCATATATATAAATTTCGTCATGAATTCACCTGTTTCCCCACTTTGCATGAAGTTCCATGATCAAGAGCTGTTCCTCGGGTGTAATATTCCCTCTTCTAACATCGGGACGGAGGTAGTTTAGCCACCGGAGCCGGCAGCTTTTTCCGGTACGTTTAAGACCTGTTAAAGCATGATGATCCATCATTCTCTCGCCTTAGTTGGAACAAAAAAAGAGAAAAAGAAGAAAAATAATAGCCAAAAAAAAAGTTGAAGAACGGAAAATATGTTTACCGGCAGCTTTGGCCAAAGAGTTCCAAACACCTTCCCCATGATTTGCTATGTAGTTGATCAAGATTAAGTCTTCTTCCATCGTCCATGGTCCCTTTCTCACCTCAGGATCATGAGACATGCTAGATAGTTTCTTGTCCATTATTTAGTACGAGAGAATAGAGACTGTGGAGAGGGGAAGAGATGTTGAAATGTTAATAAGGGTTTGGCAGGTTTAAATAGGCAAGGCTAAGTCATTTGGTAATTGTAATGAAAATTTTGTATTAGGGATAACGACATGTTTTCACGTACCTAACTATGTTTCTCATGTCTACACATGCATGCATGACTATGATTTTGGTTTCCCTGCATACTATAAGAGACGAGTGTCTTTACGTACTCTCAAGTTACACGCACATGCACTTCATATTTGAACATCAGGTGTCTATGCTATACATTTTCTTCAAAAGAAGAAAGAAGATATGATATTATATAAATACTACCGGCCTTAGAGGTTATATTAGAAGCTTACAATTGTCGGGATTGAAAGCTTAATTCTAAAGATCCAAGTTATACAAATATCAAGAGGAAAATATGATCGTCTCCCAAAGGAGTGATATTCATATGTTCATTACATTTAATAAATGACAAATAAGAGAGAAATAGAAAAATAAATAAATAAATATATATATATATAATGTTACACATATTGTTAATATTGATTATTACAGAAATAATATTTCTACTTCTTTATCATAAAAATGAAAACCATATATTCTCTCTTCTTCCTTGATTACAATGCAATATTTATTAGGTTGAGATTATATGTATCGCACAAAAAGCATGGCTGGAGAGAGCTCAACGTATTATATGTACTATATATACAAGAAACTTTTGTCTGGTAAGTAGATGTTATATGGCAATGCCACATCAATTTTTCTCATTAAAATATCGTTGAAATATTATTTCTTTTTCAAATAATAAAAACAATTAAAAATCATGATCAGTATTATTTTTTTGATTTTATAATTTAAAGTAATAATATATATAGATTCGTATTAAATAATAGTACCCATAAAATTTAATTTTATATTATATTTAAATTATAAAATCTTGCTGTGTTAATAATTGATAATACTAACATATTTTATTTAGTGATATGATATTGAAATTAAGAAATGTTATATTATATATATATATATATATATATGGTAATTCAGTACATGTGTGTGAAAGTTTGTAGGCTTCTTTCTTGTGTGGAAAATATACTCAAATATTTAAAGTTTATTTGTCTCTTTTATTTATGTGAAGAGGAATTAGGAGAGACTCTATTAAAAATAAAACAACCACATATATATATATATATATATATATATATATATATATATATATATATATATATATATATATATATATATATATATATTCCACTCAATACATATATCATTCATAGTATCTATTACTACTTTTTCGGCTTCATGCCTACTTTTTCGCACCTCAGACCTTCTATGAATAGTATACGTAACGAATAGAAAAATTAAATGGATCGGTTCAAACATGTTTTTGATACAGAGTATCCTCATAAGAGGCAAGTGTAGAGCATACACATTGTCCCAAGAAATACTTCCTTCCTTTCTCTAAATCACATCACATAAGACCAGAGTTTTTGAAGAAAAGGAGAGAGAAATGAGAGAACTTAGAACTTCATATTTTGAACACTGATATTATTCAAGTTGAAAGGTCGATGCCTCTTACATACTTCAGAGCTCCTTTTATAGATAAAGGAGTTCACAAACAAACAAACCAACAATAATTCATTTTAAACACACTGATAACATAAGGACGATAAGAAAGACGTAAAGTGGCAAGCACTATTTTACAAGAACACTTTATTCTATGTCTACAGTGACTGTTGCCTGTCCTTTGATGCTTTTATGGATGAGAACGAATTTCATCCTCGTGTATCTGACTCATCCGGTTCATCTTTTGATGAAGGCCAGGGTGGCCATGTTCTTGGAACAGGCCACGGGTCTTGAGAATCTTGCCAGATGGTCTCATCTCCTGGAGTGTGGTTTTCTTCTTTCCAGAAAGATTCTTCTTCTGTTGTTTTGTCCTTTTGCCAATCTTGCCAGAGAAGGTTTGATTCAAAAATGGGTGTGTTATTTGGAGGAAATTGTTCCATATGAACTTGTCTGAACTCTTCATTCCAAACTTCTAGAGTTACTTCCCAATCTGGAGAGCATATAATATCAAGATTTCTCAGTTTATTGCAACTAGAAGAAACTGGTTGTTGGATTATTTTGAAACCATTTATCTCATGAAGATATAATGTTAATTCTTCTTTCCAGAAAGGAGGGTTGTCTGGCTTCATGAATATCTTTAAATCTGGAAAAGTAGCATATGCCAGAGCTTGATTCTGAGTGTACAGATGTCCATTGGGATGTTTGAAATAAGGTCTGTGAATTGTGAAGATTGGCACAAATCGATCCGTCTGTTCTTGATCTAACTTCCAAACATTGTATTTTGATAATTCCTTATCAATTTGTTCCTTCCACCGTAATATGGGAGAATACCATGAGAGAAATTTCCATTGCAGGGTGCTTTTACTTGCTTGATCTGTAAGGTATTCAAGTAGCTTGAAAGTGGGGAATATAACAGGATATTTGAATAGGGTTGTGGCACACCACAAATACCACATGTCAGATTCTGTAAACACTTCATCCATCAAAAATGGAAAAATGTTTAAATATGGGGCAATAGGATTAAACCAAGTTGGTTTGGGTTTAATCTGGTGTTCCTGAATTGTTGTGGCAAGATAGTGGAACATATGTGTTTCTGCAAAGGATTTGATTGTTGAAGGAGTGATTGGCTGGATCTTTAGTAGTTCAGGAGGGAATTCATGGAGGTGTTGAGAGGAAGATCCTCTATTTGTGAGTTCATTCATCATGATCAGTGGATATTCATGAGTATCTGTGAAAATGGGTATTGACAGGTATTTTCTCTCAGCTGGTTTTGTTGAGGTTTTGGTGAGATTTCTTTGGGTCTAGAGAGGAAATCAGGAATCACATTTTTGTTTCCTTTGATATGTCTGACTGTGAAGTTATACCTGGAAAACCATTCCTTCAGACGGAGGATTTGAGGACTTGGTGGAATCTTGTTTTTTAATTCAAGCATTTTGGGAAATGATGAATTGTCCAAATGGACCTCAAAAACATGTCCTCTAAGGTGGAAGTCAAACTTTTGAATTCCATATTTTACTGCCAGGGTTTCTTTGTAAATGGTGTGATAGTGAGCTTCAGCTGGTTTGAACTGTCCGCTGGCATGTCCACAGTAAAATTTTTGTCCTTCAATTTCTTCCATTAGAACTGCTCCCCAGTAATGATCACTAGCATCTGTCTATAAGATCCTTTTTCCTTCCCCTGGAATCTTCAGAGGAGGAGGATTCTTGGCAATCTTCTTCAATGACCTAACTGCTTCAGTTTGTTCTGGTCCCTATGGGGGTGCATTCTTTTTCAACATTTTTTAGAGTTTTGAAGTGTGATGCGAAATGTTGGGGATGAAGTCTCTGATATAGTTTAAAATGCCTAGGAACTGTTGAATCTGCTTGGTAGTGAAATTCTTTTCAGGGAATTTTGGCAATTCTTCTACAAGATGTGGTTGAGGAGAATACTTTCCTCTGGAGAATTTCATCCCAAGGAACTCTATCTCTGTAGTTCCTATTTGAGACTTTGAAGATGAGAGCATGAGGCCATATTGATGGCATAACTGGTAGAATTTTTCTAATAATTCTTTATGGTTTTTCTCATCTGGGGAGAATAGGAGGATATCATCTATATAGATAAGTGAGGAAGTTAAAATGGGCTCAAAAATTCAGGTCATGGTCTTTTGGAATAGTGAAGGTGCGACTTTTAGCCCAAAAGGTAAAACAGTCCATTGGAAATGAGCATTGGGTATGCAGAATGTAGTTTTGGGCCTGTCTTTTGGGTCTAGCCCAAGTTGCCAAAAATCTGACTTCATGTCAAATTTTGAAAAGATAAAAGCATTTGTGATATACGAATAGAGGGTGTATATCTTGGGTAAAGGAAACTTATCATCTTTGAGAAATAGGTTTAATGGCCTGTAGTCGATGACAAGTCTCTTTTTTCCCCTGATCTTTTCTGATCTTTTCTCCGCATAAAAAGCCTGACATGCCCAATCAGAATTTGTTGGTTCAATAAGTCTTTGCTTCTAGAGTTTTTGTCATTCTTCAAATGCGGCCTTTCTGTCACTTGGACTCATTCCAGAGTGGATAGCTTTGGTTGGATTTATATCTTCATTCAATTTGAAAGGTAATTGAACAAAAAATTCCTCATTCTTCCAGAGCGGTTTTGGGTGTTGGAATAGATCATGGCTATCTGCACACATCTTTGAAAGTTTTTCTTTGAATTCTTCATACTCAGGGGGTGTTTCTGATAAGCTGAAAATTCTCATCAGAGGACTAAACGGTTTAAAATGACTTTTAACATACCGATTAGAATTCATATTTTCTAATTCAATTCGGAATTTATTCACCATTGACAATTTTTGTATATCAAGATCATTTTCTTCTTCAATAGGTGAATTGCTTATAAGTTTGTAGGAGAGAGATTTTTCACACTAGCACTTCTATTTTTATTATGTTTTTCATCTTCTTTTTTATTTGTGATAATTTATTGTATGCATTGTTTATGAACTTATTAGAAAATCTAGTATTATTTATTCATCAGTAAATATGTTTCTTTGGTACGAATGACTTATAGTTCTTCCCTTACATTGTAGAGTTTTGTTCACATTAGAAATGTGTCTCGTGTACATTTTTTCTTATTTTTACTCTATTTTTGTTCATACACTTAATAAATATTGTAAGTTGGGAGAAATTTTATTTTAGTGTTTTTTTTTTTTTACTTTATTATTGAGTTGTTATTTTGATACATTCCCCAACTAGAATGGCATGAGAGCTCTATGGTTAAAAGACTTTTTTTAAGCTTCCTTGAACAAAGGCACCAACAAAAATAAATTCTTCTAATAAAGTGAATTATTTTATATGGAATTAAAAAAATGAAAAGTTGTTTTTAAAAAATATGCATCGTTCTACCTCTCCTTGACAAAAGTTTGAGCATGTTTGATGAAGAATGGAAATTTGAATATCAATAAATATATAGGTTTATCATGCATTTTGTGTTAACACTCCACATAGACATATATAATAACAAATATAAATAATAAAGTTTATTATAAAAACAACACTTTTATATTAGCGACAAATAAAATATTAATGAGAAACATAAAAAACATGTTTTAACCCTTTACACATCATAACACATTTATAAGGTATTTAGATCCACACTAGAGCTATTATAATATTTTTTTTAACAACAAAGAATAGAATATAATAAATGGGAGTATTTCAGAGGTGTTTCAATCCATATATAAAGTATACAAAATACAAAATGCGAGAGTAAAGCTTATTTCTCCTACTAGATATCTTACTAGGTATCATATACAACATAGATCCCCCTAACCAAATGTAGCCTAGACAATTAAACAATACATTTGAAGCGCAAGTAAACCAGACCTAGAACGATCATACAGGGATTAAACCATCTAGGGCACCCCGAGGACCTCTAGAAGTCATCCACATTTACCTCAAATAAAAAAGAGAGTAAAAGTCTATTGTTGCAATCCATTCACAATTAACCGAATTTACTTTTGTCACTGCACCACCCCGTTGACAGACCATAGATTCATGAGCACACATAATCGTATTTACCCATCTATTGGATTCCAATTTAAGTGCATCTTAAAACAATCTTCCTGATCACCTCTTCCAATATTCCTGTATGCTTCCTATCCGCTTAGTATCCAAACCTACAAGTAGAAAAATCCTCTCTACCAAAATATAAATTCTAATCTACTCTCTCATACTCAAAATACTACAACCCTAGTACTTTTCAAAATCAAGCTCAACCTACCAAGATCCAATCCTTAGCATGTAATAACCCTTCCTACTCGTCGTCCTAGTACTTTACCACATCTCTTAACCCAATGCTTTGTTGCACTCAATTGGACATAGGCATCAGTCAAAATACATGAGATGAATAGTAAGCTTTTTTATATTTTAACCATGACAAATACTTCAACTATGCAGGACAAAATATTTTAGTAGTGTCCACTTTCCCATTTCTAAATACTACCTTATTCCTATGCTTTCATATTTCAAACACTAATGTCACCTACATTCCTTTCCATACTTTATTCGTTCTTGAATTAAGCCAAACTAAGTGAAAGCTCAACGAATATAAATTAGATAGTTCATGCCTAACTAACTAGATTCCAACCCACCTATCACATTCATCCACACTCTTTGTACCACATTACATGTAATAAATAAGTGTTTAGTTGTTTCTTCCCCATCCAAACACAAAGGGCACAAAGAACTACCCACCACCATACCTCTTCGAATCATATTTGATTGGTAACCCATCTAGCATTACCCTTCAAATGCATAGTAGTGTTGATGGAGCTACCTTAATACTCCAAATCAGTTTAAAAACACCTCTTATTTGGTTTTGACCCTCTTGATTTAATATTGTATATTCAAATCTTATAGTAAACTCGTTTTGGTCATCTTTCATCCACATCTATCTATCTTGAATCCCCTCCTTCCACTAAGTATTTGAGATGCAATTCATTAGTTATTCCTCCAACTCTTTTTTCCACTCAAATCTCTCTCTTCTCCACCTTATATTCCACTTAAAGCACTGTCTGCCATTCTCATGCACCCCTGTCCCTATCTCTCCCACTCTCATATCTTTAGAAAGTGACAATGAATATAGCCTTGGGAACTTATCTTGCAATGTATGCTCATCTACCCCATCTATCCTCCCAAAATTTCACTCTCTTACCATCCCTATCTTTCATTTTACTTTGTAATCAAACCAGTTATTGTACCCACTCCCTACACACTTTACATATATCCTGCCACGAACTAGATTTTTGCCTATTACTTAAGTTGTCCCTCATATTTCTCCAAGAACCATACTTAGACTCGACACCTTCCCTCTAAATTCCCCCCTCCTCTATACCTAAACTCCATATCCAATTAGCTAGTAGGGCTAAATTAAATCTACCTATATCTTGTTAGCACCAAGGCTAAGCACGTGATTTGATGAAGTCAATATTGTGAGCACCAAGGCTTAGCATATGAAGCTGATGAAGACTGCCTCATGAAGAATCTGTTAGAACCAACCTGGACCAGAATTATTCAAGTGAAGACTTTGTGCCAACATGAAGATAGTTGGGTGTTTAGGTCTTGGTCCTTAGTTGGGTTTGTGTGTTTGTTACAACAGAAATACAGTTATGGCTGTTACAACTGAAAACTTTGACTGGGTCAAACTAACGGTCAAATTCAATCGATTGAATGGTTTGTTCAACTAATTGAATTTTGACAGCTAAGCAGTTTTTAAAACTGATTTTGGGTATTTAAAGGAATGAGAATCATCACTTTCAGATTTATCAAAACAAATACTTTCGAAAAGCATTCATTGAGTTTTTCTAAGAGAGATATTGCCCCTTTTGTGCGATCATCATTCTTGCAAAGCTTTTCAAATCAAGAAACCTCCAAGAACGTGAATCTTTGAAGCATCCTTGAAGTGAGGTTCTTGCTACTT
>Ga0209700_101385_pt1 | contig 50081 bp, 20 predicted proteins | sample SiratroredBW_FD_187528 | JGI IMG/M metagenome (GOLD analysis project Ga0209700, IMG submission 187528) | Root nodule microbial communities of legume samples collected from California, USA - Siratro red BW (SPAdes) (version 2) | ecosystem: Host-associated > Plants > Roots > Nodule | place: USA...
TTGATTGAATATTAAATTTGAATAATATATTGTTAAATTGTTTTTTTTTTTTTTATAAACATAGGCTGTTATTAGAGTCATCGTTAGCATTTTCTAAGTTAGCATGTTTTTTTAGTGTTGCTATTATTATTTGCAAGAAGCGGAAGTGATGATATTATTTAGGTGATTATGTTAAAAATAAAAGGGTTAACTAGTTGGTATCTTGTTATACATGTATTTATTTATTATCAGACACTGCAAAATATCCCACTTTTGGACCAATATCTAATTCCAACCGTTAGTAAGTTTATTGCTGAACTCCATTGTTCTTCCATGCTTTTATAAGATCGATTTGAAGATCTAAATCATGCCATGTACGTCCAAGGGGTGGGTTTGAACCTAGCAAAGGTTAAAGGAGTTTAAAATGGACCCATTCCTCAAACCATTAAGGATGTTTGGAATTTTCTTCGGGAGCTATTAATTTTAAAGGTACGACATAGGAGTCACACCTTTTCCCCAATTCGTTGTTCCTTCATGGAAGAAGGTTCAAACTCAAACCAAAGAAAGTTGGGTATATTAGAAGACAAGTGAGAGTTTTGGAGTGTAACCAAATGAAGAAAATGTTTTTGTGCAAGGATCTGTTGGCCGATAGAGAAGTTCGTTTTGTGTAATAAGTACTAATGTTGAAAGTATGGTTATGATTATAATCGATATTATTGAAAGTATCTTTCAACGTCGTTCGTTGAATCGTTATTGAAGGCCAATACTTTTAACTACATCCTATTAAACAACTATTATAGAACTGATTGTTTTTTTTTAAGTGATGTTAAGTATGTTTCTATTAGACCCAGTCAAACATTTTATTCAATTTGCACAAAATAAATTTCATGTCCAAGTTTAAATTATTAAAGTTCACACACTCTTTCAATTTTATTTATTTATCATATAAATTAGGTTTACAACACAAATACAACATTAAAAACAAAGTTTAAATAACACAAAAAAATATATTTTCTTATTATACAATGTTCAATCATATCAAATCGAGATAAAAATATCGTCTCAATTTCAAAAGATGACATAAATTTTATTTATATTTTCAAATCCTCTTATATTTTAATTTCATTATCTTGTATATATTTTAATTGTATTATCACAAAATTTTTACCAATAACATTTTTTAATCGAAATTAATCTAACATGTCAAAATACAAACTCAACGATTTTAATATCAGTAACATTGGATTGTCATTTCATAATTAAAATTAAATTAATTTATAATTTAAAATAATTTTCTGAATGCAAATAAAACTTGATTTCATATTAAAAATGTATAAATCGCTTTTTAACGTTTATAAAATAATTTAGACCTTTTAGGTCATCTTTCTTTTGCATATATAAAAATTTATGTGCTATCATAATCAAAACTGTATTCCATACATTTTCCATAATTTTACTCTTAATAGGATTAAAAGTTTCTTCTCTATATGATGTTTTCTTTTCTTCTTTCCCGTATCAATGGCCCATTTTCCCTTTGTGAGGCAGTCTAGCAATAATCATTTCTTTATTATTAGAAGTGTCCTTTATAAATAAGAATATAAACATTACTATTATTTTTTGTTTGACGGCATATAAGTAGACAAAACCAGATTTCTTAATTGACACAAAAAAACACCGTTAATCGACCTTTTCCGAATAAAGGTCAATTCAACCATCATTTTGTTCCATGAGTTATCTCTTCCATTATAAAAACTTGATACTTTTCACGTCTTTAAAACAAAACATCTGTTTGACAATTCATTGTAATAATATAATAATATATATTCTTAGTGCTTTAAATTGAAAAGACATTATTAAAATATTAATATTCTCTTCCTGTTTCATAGATTCGTTCTATGAGAAATTATTCCACAAAACTTTTAAAATAATTTATTCCTTGTTTTCTTTTGTAAATAACGAAGCTACTGTAATATATCATTATCTACTTTACGATTAAAATAATTTATCTCTTTATTTGTTAAATTCCACCATCCATTCAACGACACTTAGGAAAGGGAATAAATTATACATTTACGAAAATATACAACATTAATTAAATTTGAAAAACAAAACTGAATCTGAAAAGTTTTAAAATTTATTACTTTTTAAGTTTTAATCTAGAATCTTGATAATAATGTGTTTATTAGATTCTTTTAAGAATTTTATTTAAGATCATGATATTTTGAAATGTCACAAACTTTTACACCCATCTAATAATTATTATTTTATTCTTTATTTTAATATAAAATTTTATTTTCGTAATAATTATATTATCATTAAAAGTATTAAAAGTAGTAAGTTGTCAAATAACTAGTGTAATTATAAAAATGTAATTTTTTTATTTATCCGAGAAGAGGCTAAGGCCTTATGTAACACCGTTGCAGTCATTTCCCCAGTGCCTGGAATTCCAACGTATCGGTTTGTGAATCTCTTGCGTCGTGTGTAAACATCAGACACTCACAATTCTAAACTGAATGGGTTCGTTGCAGACGTAGACGTCGCGTCAGATACAAATCATCATCATAGTTATGGTGTTTAGTGGTGTAAAAGTTTCGACAAGCACAAACCGTCGGCCTCCAGATTCCAATCATAGAGCAAATGTGTAATGAATACATGACACGCAGGAGAGGAAGATAAAGACAGCTTGCAATTTCCGTGTCGTTATCTATACAAAGACAAAAATATTGTAAAACCCTGCGTATATGCCGGTAATGTATATCCCGAACGACGTCGTAGCACCAGATACTAAGCTTGTTCTATGTGAACTGAAAATCTAACCACTGGTGCACGTTAAATATATTGTTGTACCCTCCCCTTAGTAGCAAATTTAAATGATTCTCGTTAGTTCAAAGAGTGATGGGACTGGCTAATAAAAATAACAAAACACTGCGGTCAGAATTAGCATCAACTTAGCTACAATGGCTCTTTGGCTGGTGTACCTGGATCACGGGGATATTTCGATGGGGTAGGACGATCCTTTGAACATATCACAGCAGTTCGCTGACCATATGGGCTTTGTGATTCCACTGGAAATGACAACATCAATGTAAAGTTACTTCTACAAGCTAGCTCGTAATCCAGATACGAAACAAATAAATTGAAATGAAATTCCAACACCTCCAAACCATACAATCTTGATAACTAATTTAGGGATTTACTCAGACGTCTCGAAATAATAAAAAAGAAAAAAGTCATAATCCCAATGTACATTCAATTAAAAGAAACAAAACTTCATCATATCTATATCTAATAGCTAGTGATTATTATAAATAAATATATATATATATATATATATATATATATGGTGATGCATCATTTACACCTATTTAAAACTAAAAAAATATTATTATTTTATTTATAATATTTTATTAATATAAATTAGTGTCATATGAATGTTTTTTAGAAAAGGAGTATCAAACTAATATTTTTCATATATATATATATATATATATATATATATATATATATATATATATATATATATATATATATATAAAAGAATTGTCAAATCAACTATTTTTTTTACTATCATTATGCATTACTATATAATGAAGCATTGAAAAGTTTTGTTTTCATGTTTTATATGTATCGTTGATTATTATTTTTAAATACTACATTAAAAAAATGTGATCCTAATTTAACTTATAAAATTAAAAATATGAAAAAGTTTCAAGTTAATAAATTGTAGTAATTTGCATATAGATATATGTCTTAACAAAATCATAATAAGAATATATGGAATTAGTTATCTATCATATGATGATATAAGAGGAATTCGATGATAAGCTTACACAACAAGTACTTGCATCAAACAATTGTATTACCTTTTATGAGCTCATACATAAAAGTGTTACACTAACTCACTTGTATTAGCTTTTAAAACTCTAAAACTTGTCTTTACGGTTACGGTGAAAAGTTAACTTTTTATGAGCTCATACGTAAAAACCTCATCAATGCTAATTCTACCCGTAACATTTAATTTAGTTATCCATAAATTTGATCATATAAGAGGAATTCGATGGATAAGCTTACACAACTAAGTACTTGGATCAAACAATTGATAAAGCCATAATATATTAAACAAGCTTATCCTAAGTTGAGATAAATCTCTAATACCTTTTTTGTTTCAGGTGAGTCCTATTCACAAACAAAGAAAAATAAGTTTCGATAATGTATATTTTTGTTGATATGCAACGATTTGAGAATGAAGATGGATGGAGTGCCCTCACTAATTAAAGATCACCCGAGAAAGCCAGCTAGACTCCAAGACAATTGCGTAAGTTCCCCTCCTTTCTTTCATTGTACATGAGAGAGATTCTTGCCTATAAAAGGATTTCTAACCATGCATTGGACGCACAATACCTAATTAATTTTGCGAGCACACATAACTAATTATGCTTCCAAAAAATATCATAATTGATTATGTTTCCTCTCTTTTGGAAACATAATCAATTATGCGTATCTCCCATGATTAATTATACTTAGCTAAAACAAAACTCCAAATCCACGGCTTGAGCATTTTCTTAAGCAAGGATTTGAATTGCACTCAAGATTCACAAAAATGGTTCAACAAGTTCTTTCCTGAAGGTAGAGATTTCTAGTTTGACACTGATGTATTTGGTAGGTGGAAAGATCCTATTCAAGAATTTTTCTTCTATAACACTCTAATAAGTTAGGCTATAAATTGGATGAGATTGTAACCGGGCTTTAGCTTTCTCAGTTAGAGAAAATGGAAAAAGTTGAACATACACAACTTCTTATTCTCCTTGTGGAATTCTTATGGTTCCACACAACTCATGTAATGTTGACACTTGTGGAATTCTTATGGTTCCACACAACTAATGTAATGTTGACAAGTGTGTAGGGATCCTCATGGTCCATTCCGATAAATAGATGAGCATTGATTAAGCTAAGGAAAGTTGGCTTCATCTCCATTGTAGTGGGAGGAGCAACAATGTTGGAGAGGTGTTTGGACCCTTGTTGCATGGCATGATCACCAAGAGTTCTTCTAGGTGGGTTTTATTGTTGACCTGCATGTCCAAAGTTCGTCATTGGTTGTTGAGTTTGAAATTGATGTAGTTATCTGCTACAGTTCTAGCTTCTAATTTCTTGCTTTCGCATGATTTCTCCTAGTTGTCTTTTCTATTCCATGATCAAAGTTAATAGTTGTCTTTTCTATTCCATGATCAAAGTTAAAAGGTTGAACTAGGGTTTTGTTTCGCATAGAAATTATGCTAGAACTGAGAATTGATAACTTGAATTTATAAAATTTACAATCTATAAACATTTATATATAACTATTAAATTAAATAGATACAAATTAATAAAGTTTGGTACTATAATTTCACAGCAAAAATGCTAGAAAACTTGACATGGCCTAAGAACACTTGCCAATAAAAAAAAAGGTAATTTACCTCTAAGTCATTATTAAGAAGTGAACTTAAACCTAATTCAACTTTACAAAACTGGTTTGTAAGGTGAGAATTACTGTTACTTATATACTGTAGATTGTAGATTGACTTTATCTCTAGTCGATGTAGGACCTCCAACACACTCTTCTTAAACCGAGACAGATACATCTCACGCGTGAGATTAGATATTTGTGGGTGATCCAATAATAGTCTGATAACAAGTGACACAATAGACCAATCAAATCTCGCTAGGATAGGCTCTGATATTATATTAAGAACCAAACTTTAAGCCTAACTCAACCTTTCAAATCAACTTGTAAGATAAGGATTGCTCTCACTTATATAATGTAAATTGACATCTAATTGACATCTAATTGACGTAGGATCTCCATCAATTCTCATCAAGTTTTGTCCTTCACAAGTCACTGGAGAATTGGCAACCGTAGCTACTCCCCATTGACCTTAAGCTCCCTACCATTTTGTAGAAGCATCACATGCTTAGCTAAAAAAACACTCAACCAAAGAGGGAGTTGGAAGGGGTACCAAATCCATAAATTGGTGTTACCTCTTAAGCTTGTGATAAAACTAATCTATTTACGTGGTGGTTAGCAGATTAGCGCTATTGGACAAGGAAACTATCAATCTCTCCACTTCATTTCAGAACATAAACACTTCTAAACCTATACTCCAAGAATATAAACATGTTTGAAACATTTTAACTCTATACAAAAGTTTACACCACAAAAGCGGACTTTAAAGCCGAGTACCTGAGCAAACTTGCAATAGAGATGCACCCACCTTCTGGATGGCACTTTCAGCTTTCTTAATTTCATCCTATCCAAATTCATCATGTAGGAAATAGATGATTCACAACTTCAGAAGTCCAATGGACATTAATAGAAAAGCCACACAATAACTCAGCTTGAATTGAAATGTACATATTTGAAAAAATAAAAAAATAATATAGATTCAATTAGATATTGACATTATCAGCCAATCATGCATTGACAAATTACTAAAAGAATTTGACCATCACAATCACTGTGCAGGAAATATAACTTGTAAAATGATGTTCCAACTGCCAACACATTATTAAATGACAGTAAAAATCTTTGTGCTGACAGAAAAACATATTTAAACTCAAATAATATAAGCACAATTGAGATATAATTTATTTATATAGTCATTAACAAAGTTTTCATATTAACTTCGAAGAGTACAGGACACATAAGTCACTTGTCAGAGTCATTGTAATGAATGATTGAGTTGAATGTTTATCTAGGGCAAGAGGAATGAAAAACAAACTAAATAGCCAATAGTCAAATCAAATTATTTAAGGGGGTAAAAATAGCCTCCACTTTCTCTTTTTTTCAATAATCTATTCCAGCTCCAGGCAAACTGTTTGGAAGAATTTGATAAAATTTTCCGAAATCTTAATAATAAAAAGTTTTTACTGACTCCTAGACTATTAGCACAATATATCCTCTAAGGGCATTAACAAATCAGCACTACACCCTAAAAATGAACTCAAACTAGAGGATGCCTGGAAAGAATTCTTGTTTGACATGTGAACTCTTCCTATGCACAAGGTCCGTAAGTTCTCCTTCAGTATTGGCATTCAATTTTAATCACTGGAGCAGGAGTAGGCTTCAAAGTTTATGGTCATTAATCATTATCAGTACCAGTTAAATACAAGTAATATTAAATGAAGCAATCTACCAGGCATTATTAAATGCATAATATATGAATTGGCAAAATAATTGTTTAATATCTGTTACATGTACCTCAGGATCATGACCCTTGGCAGCTATAAACAACCCACCAACACGAACCAAAGGAAGACAATATTCGGCTGGAAATGCAAAAATAGAAACCAAACACTAAACTTAAAGTAGTTACAAATCGCAAAGTGTCAATGCAACGAACTAAATTAGGAAGTACTCAATTTACCTAATATTCTCATTTCTGCAACAGCCCTGGCCACTGCTACATCAAATTGCTCTCTGAAGCAAGGATTCTGCCCTAAATTCTGCCCTATGCACAGAACAAGACATATTTTCAAGCAGTAGAAGGTATACTGAGATTATCACAAGTTAGTGATGCCAAAAAGTAAAACAAAACATAACAGCAATGTAAAGATCTTTGGAAATTGGAAATGTTTCACTTTAAGAAAAGTGTTCCATGTCAATTGAGGATAATAATCCCCATAGTGATTGCTTTCATAATATAACCATGGAAAATCGTGTTTGGTTATTCTCTCCTTTTTCTTCCTTTCTAATGGCAATAAATAAATGTAACACTAATATCGATAATGTCCTTTTTGTGATGGCGCCGTTGTCCCGTCTGCTGCAATAATGGTGCTATTGCTTCTCGTGGGCTTTCTCTTTGTTCAGTTCTCGAGGCTGATTTCATGGTTTGTTAGTAGCCCATAATAAGGGACTGCAGAATCTAATTGTGAAGTCTGACTGTCTTGAAATAATTAGATTCGTGAATTCTGGTTGCGACTTGGAGGGTCAATTATTTCAGCTCTTGGATGAGATTAGAAAATTAAGGGATACTTTTCATAATTGTTTATTTGTGCATATTCAAAGGTAAGCTAATAATTTAGCTGACTTCTTTGAGAAACATGTTTTATTGCTTGCTAGAGAAGGATGATGTACTTAATCATACGATTAATAAATAAGTGTGGTTCTACTGCTTTTGCCCAGACCCTCAGCAAAAAAAAAAATATAAACTCTAAGGAAAACAATTCAAAGTAGCATAAAAAGATGCATTTAACAAACAAAAAATAAGAAATATTCAGATGGAATTAGTTAAAGAAGAACAGGAGTGTATTTTACCTCTGCTCTTCCTCTTACAATTTGAACGTTTGAGGAACCGATAACACCAACAACGTGCTCCAAGAAGACGCATCGCTTGTTCATAGACTCCATCAGCGTTACATCCCACTCTATTCCATTGAATCAGATATCACGACGAACTCCGCTGACCAATGACACAATTCAGATATTGAGTACATGACATAAGAACAAACCTGGGCGAGCTATGGCCAAAACTACTCCGGGAAGGCCAGCGCCAGTTCCAACATCGACGAGACTCAACTTATCGCATGAAGAGCCGCAGTGCGAGCGGTAACAATCGCTCAGCGCAGGCAAAATCGCGAGGGAGTCCTCCACGTGCCTTTCCATCACATCATTCACCTCTCTAACAGCAGTGAGATTCATGCGCTGAAATCGCAATTGCGAAGTGCACTTGTTCAGGGACAGTGTGAATTGTGTTGTATACGAGTGAGAAAAGTTGAATACCTTGTTCCATTGAAGAAGAGTGTCGACGTAGAGATGAATCTGATTTTTCTGGCGGGGGGTTAGCGTTCCGAAGTGGGAGAGAGTGGCTACGGATTTGTGCTGACACAGTGTTGCTAATTTGAATTTTCGTGTCGGAAGGTGTTTGAAGAAAGTCCACCGAGAAAACTTTAAGTTACTACCCAGCAGCATTTCTTCTCGCGCGCTTTTGTTCCCGCACTTTACAACTTATGTTGCTAAGCTGCTTGGGTTTGCATTGAATTTAAAAGCCCAAACCCAAATGAGTATCAAGTGGGGTCCACGATCATACCAAACAGTTTTCTGCCTTATGGCCTTTAGGGCCGAGGAGTTGAAAATGACAAAACTATAAGGCAAATTCTATTTGCAGACTCTCTTTTCCTCGCTACATCGACATTAATAAAGAATATATTTTATTTTTCTATATATCATAAATAGATTTTGGAACAGTTATACAATAATATAAATAATAGTATAAATAAATATTTTAATTTTATATTTTTTATTCTATAAATAAAAAATTAACTGAATAAATAAATTGTTACTTAAATATAAAATATATGAGATTTTCTGTGAGACTCATTTAAAAATTCAAAGAGAGATGACTGATAGGAGAGATTTATAAAGATGCCTAAATTGAAAAAAAAAAAAAAAGTGACTTATGTGTGTAGATATGAGCCACTTAAGAACTTAAAAGAATGGTCTTTATTAAAGCTTGTTTTAGATAATTTTTAACAGTATTTTATAAAGATCTCCAAAAGTTAAGAATTGATTCATATTAAGTCTCATTCTTAAAGTAAAATCAGATAGTTGTCAAAGTGTAAGACAGATATTCCGGAAGAATTCCTAGTAATAACAATAATAACAATAAAACAAATAATGATGATACATTAAAAAGAAGATGAATATAATTTCTGGTATTAGCTCTAATAAAAAGTTTGAACATACAGAGCACAACAAAAATATAATATAACAATAATATAAAGATTAAATTACTTTTAACTTTATATATTAGAGGAATATGTTCTTGAATATAACATAAAGATTAACAATAACATAAAGTTTGAACATGTTCTTGAATAAAAATTAGAGGAAAAATGATGACAAGATTGAACCTTCTACTTCAAAAAGTTTCATATTTTAAACGAAATAGAAAAAGAAGAACATCGCAACTTAGTATATCAAGTAACAGATTTTTAAGGAACCAAAGTGAAAAAGCTTGATGTTCAATTTTCCATCCCTAGCAAAAACTCTATAAGGAGTCCATGATTCAAATAAAGAGAAAATAGTGGATGAAGGTGGAAAATAAGAAATGAAGAAAGCAAAAGGATAAGGAAGGGATGATTTATAAAGTTAGGAAAAGAGAGGTTAACATTAGGGTTCGTCCATTTAACTAAGAACTTATATTAGTTTAAGAATTGGAGAAAAATTAAATTGTTATTAATGTTAGTTTTGATTAATACAAAAAAATATTAGTTTCATCGTAATTAAAATAAAATCACTTGTATTAACAATAGTTCTTTCGTTTCGGACATAAACACAATTTACGTAACTATATTATTTGTATGATTTTCATTTTTCATGCAGAAATTTTATATGACTAATTTTGTATTTGCTTATTTAGTAACATGTTATCTAGGATAAATATTACAACTTATCATATGTGGTATGTATCACATAATCAATTATAGTTACAGTAAGTATATCTAACTTATATTCTTCAAAAGAATAGTTAATGTTCTATAAAAAAAAATTTCTTTTTTTTCAAGGAATGTATATTATAAAGGAAAGTATCTTTAGAAGTTTTTTCTTTTTTTTTAAATCTTGAAGTTAAAATTCATCAAAATCAAAATACATCAAAAGATTCACTTTTTAGAATAAAAGACGGTTAACTCTTGGAACAATTCACCTATTTTTTAGGCTCCAATGAAAGGATAATTGTTGAAAAAGGAAACAAGTGTATTACTTATAAAAAATAAGTGGAACTATAAAAAGTAAGCATCTAGATGAACTACATTAAATATCACTTTAAAGTTTCATGAATGTGAAATACTCTAAAGTTTATAAAGATTGATAAAAATAAAAAATAAAGACTAAAAATAAGAAACTATTGAGAAAACAACCAGTTAAATCTTCTTAGCATTGAGAAGAAGAAAGAGAAGACATAAACACTGGTATAACAAAAACTAACCTTCAAAATGGTAATATTTCTTCTTTATGGACAAGTGTTTATCTTTTGAGATATTTTTATAATACTTATACTTAGTGAACCATAAATGTCTCATTTTTTAAAAAAATACTCACATGATATACAAGTTTAAAGAAATTTCATAAAAAATACTCATGTGGTTCACTTTTAGAAACTAAAAAAAATAATATTAGTATTGTAGGTCATGAGTGACCTTGTACAATACTTTTGTTAGTGAAACATGACTAATTAGTTAAAAATTCACATTGTGATAAATCAATATAAAAAATTACTTGTGTTAGTTTTTTCCTCTAATATGTATTTAATCTTTGAAACTTACTTTAAATTGTGGTTTTTCTGTTTGTGAAAACATTTGTTTAAAATGTTTGTCGTTTTCATATAATCTTCGAAATTTGCAAATTTTTTTAATAAAATGTCATAAATACACAATTTAACTTCATTTGTATGTTTTCTTTGTTCTACAAGTTCTATCACTTAAAAGATATTCTTATGTACAAAATAAAAGTTATACTTAAAAGACTAAATAGCCATGTGGTATTTTCTAAATTTAAATAACCATATTAAAAGACTCATACTTACTATTATGGTCGTGACTTTTAACAATAGTTAAAAAAATATTTTAAAAGTAATTTTACACTCTTCATTAATAAAGACGTCATTATAAGTTATGTCATTCAATGATGGTTAGACTCGTTGTTAAAAGGAGTTACGACAATGATTTTCTCTTCAATTGTTGTTGTAACTATTTTTAACAATGATAGATTGATATAAAATTGTCATCACAATGAAAAATATAAGTTTTTAAAAAAATATAGTGAAAAAATCAACAATTTATATAATAACTATCGTTAAAAGCTAGAAAAATGACAATAATTACTTCTTAAATCATCATCATACGTGAGCTTTCTTTTTAAATTATAATTTTATGTATAATCCACCAAAACTTATAAATAGTATTAACAAATAGAATCATAAATGTTGAAGTACTTACCAATTTTGACATTGTAAACAAATTAATGGATGCACAAGTGTAACCATGACTAAAACATACTTAAATGCAAATTGTTGTTGAAGTTTATAAATTATTACAAATTTAAATAATTTTTTTGAAAAAAAAATATAAAAATCTAATACTATAAAAAATTATACTAGTATAACATCCACCCTTGCGCATTATAAATGTTAGCAAAACTTTTCTCACATTGTTCTAACATAATCCAATGCTTCTAAGTCTAGTGATTGTGTCATGTTGAAAAATTGCAACATACAAATTCAAGTTAGCATAAGTCCATAAGTAACTAATAATTTAATTTATCAGTGTATTGGTGGGTTTTATCATATTATTTACATAAGTCTATATGTAATATCAACAAACTCTTCACTTTGACACACACACATGGCACATAACAATTCACCATCATGTCCATGTTATATAATTTATAAGAAATGCATCGCACAAAAGATGTTCTCTAATTTTGTAAACATGAAATGTCCTTCTATTTAAAAAATGTGCTATCACTACTATTGATATTATATTGTACAAACTGTATAAATCCTTCCAGCCCTCTCTCGTAATCATCACTTATGTATCTTCATCAAACTCCGATCCATATTTATGTTTTGTATGTACTTCACTTAAATTATGTTTTGTACTATGCATGCAAATCTCACTTTTTTGTATTAAAGGTATGACACTGTTCCATTCAAGAAGACTCACTTTTTCAGTTCAATCATACATAACTCTTAATCATCATACCTTATATTTGAAGAAATTTCAACAATATTTTACATTGGTCTTCAAGTAACACGAAATTAAAGTGATCGCATAAAATTTTCCAAATCAAATATACACTCGAAGATTGACACAAAATGTTATGAACCAAACTTATATGAAATGTATATTATAAGTTATGTATTGATAAACTATTAAATGGTGATTAATCTCCCTAAATTGTCCAATCAAACAATTTAGATTCAATACAATTATTGTCTTTCCAACCTATAAGCAACTTGGACATAAAAACATTTTCAAAATTGAAAGAGTACCACACAAATTCTTATATCTTTCAATGCATACAAAAATATATTATAAATTAAGAGTCTCTACTCATTAAAATACTAATAAATAAACATAATATTTAATCATTCAAATGCTAAGTTTACAATTATAAATAGACAAAACATAACTTAACTATAAATATCGTCTTATATATATATATATATATATATATATATATATATATATATATATATATATATATATATATATATTTTTATATATATATATATATATATATATATATATATATATATATATATATATATATTAATTTATACAATAATAATTCAAAATAATTTACTAATCAAAGTGACATAATAAAGACAGAGGTAGTAGAACCATAGAAACAAGGCACAACGATGACAAGAGCAACAATAGACACAAAGACGACAGTAGAGACAATGACACGCATGACATGGAGACGTGAGAGTAGGGAACACAAATAGTAGTTAAATAAGATATGACAACTAGTAGGCAACAATGACAACAAGCAACAACTAACAACAAAAGTTCTAATAATAGGAGAGAAAAGAGAAAAAAAAGTGCAGATAGATAAATGACAATGATTTTGCAAAAAATCGTCACTATTTTCTAAATTTTATATTTTTATTGATGGTTCTATAAGGAATTGTCATGGTTTCTTATTTTTATTTTTTAATGATGGTTTTGGGTCATTGTCATTCAAAAATTATATTTATTTATAAAATTATCAATGCATCTTTTTACATAACAATAATTTTAAAATCATTATTAAAATTAGTGGTAGAATCTAAATTTTACACTAGTATATTTTTAAATATGTCTTATCACTATGTAACCTATTATCTTTTTCTTTTATATTTTCATTATAATTAATTTTTGTTCTAAAGAGTAGAGAGTAGAATAGGAGTTGGAAAATGTACTATTTTTGAATAATTTTGTATTGAACAATTTTATATAAAGATTGTAGTATCCTCAAATGATTTATTTTATTTTTATTAATATTTTTTTTTTATCATTTTACCCTTTCTAACTTATTTCCTGCATCTTCTTCTGTAGTATTGTTATCCAAGTGTACCTATTCGTTGTTATTTGTGCTATATATTGTTGTTAATTTTGACCTTTATTTTTAGTATTACAAATATTGAAAACTAGTTTATAGAATGTTATCATTTTGGAACCTATTTTTCGAAAGGCATGATGTATTGACTATGTATTTACGTATCTTGCGAAAATGTGTAGATTCTAATGCATACATATACTATGATAGTCAATCATAGTTGTTACTTCAGCTTACGATGGTATTGCATGTTCAGCTTATGATGGTATTGCATGTTACAACTTATTATAGCACAAAATAAAAATCAAAACTTATAGGTTAAGGATATCCTTCCATAAGTTTTAGATTTTTATCATGAAAAGATCTGTACCTTGGATCATTAATGAACTATGCTGTTACACACGCTTGGATATTTGAAAACTAATACATCTTTAAATTATTACTAAACAATTAGATTTTGTATTTATATTATAGTGTCCCTCTTTAGGTATGAGTTGAATGAGGTCACTTGTTACTAAAAAGTGTTTGAATTTCACATGGACATCGGACAAGTTTAGAATGTCCCTGTTTAGCATGCAGTGGACAATAGCCTATTATATCAATTGAATGTGGGTGACACAAATACATGAACTATTTCTGTTTCTTAATTAAGAAGATGATCATCATTTACAACCTATGTTTATAAGGTGGATTTTTAGTTAAAGTTTGTACACTTCTGCACTTTTTGGTTTCTCTTAGATTTAGAATCACTACTTTTGATACTCAATGTTACATATATATGACATCAATAAGCTACTTAGGTTTTGAAAAACAAAAATAAAAAATTAACGCATATTTTGATCTAATTTTATTATCTAGCAATTAGAATCTGTTAAATAAATTATATTTATCTATCATAAATTGAGTATTATAGATTAAAAGTTTATTTGAAATTATTGAGAAAAAATATTAAAAAAAAACTATTTTGCAAAAAATAAAACCAAAATTCACATATTTTTTAAGAACTAAAAATAGTGATTTTAAATTTTATAAAAATGAAAAAAGTTATTGGAACAAAAATAAAAATAGTTAATTTTACAAATACGAAAACGGTTAAGCCAAATACATTTCAGCATGTATATGGGTGCAAAGTAAGCCGAATATGTCAGAGAGAATAATAGGCTACTCCTCTTATTGATCAGTTAAGCCACTCCTATTGTGCGCTTTGATGCGTTTTTCAAGTTCCTTCATGATTCCGTGTTTGAAATGTTTCAAAAAGTGTATCAGATAACAGATCGGGAAAATCAAAATATGCAGGATTGATGTGGTCAAAGATACAAGAATCAAATTCATATTCGCGTATTGGGGATCATTTTGAAAGCTCAAAAGCGTAAGATTATACCTACAATTTTTTTTTTTTTTGAACAAATATAGTGTTGGCATCAAGTAATTTAAAAAAAATATTTCTTTCATGAATTTTCTGAAAAAGAATAATTCTTCTGTTTTTCTAAAAATAAAGCCTTTTTGCATATAAAATCTAAAATTTACTATTACTTTTCTTTTCAATTAAAAGAACATTAATTTATGCAGTTTACTTTTTATGACCCGTGGTAGAAATGTTATAACTATACAAAGTTTTACATCTTGAAAATTGAGTAGCATAGAAAGGAGTTTTGTGTTATACTAATATCCATAAAATTATGCAGTCTTCTGTCCTGAAGGGTAAAAAACATTGGGTGGTTGCTTCTGCAGTGACGGTCAAACTAATTAACCTCTGCATAAGAAATTAAGGGAAAATGGCACACTGCACACTTTATATGGTAGGGCTTAGACTATGTTTTGTGGCAAAAAGATTTGAATCTCTGAAAAGAATTCCACTTTCATTCTCGAGTTTTACTTTTCCACCAAACTAATTTGGTTTGCCACATTTTCCTCCATTCATGAGACGAGAAAGTGGAGGAAAAGGCTGGCTAATGCCGACTTTATCTGAGTCAAACATAAAGTCATAACCGAAGGTTTAGATAGGTTATTTTCGAAAACTACTTTTCTCCTCTAAATATGCTCAAAACAGCATCCAAACAAACACACAAGAGTTCTGAAAGAATCACAAGGGCCTGAGATGACGATGGGTCAAGCCAATTCATAATCCAGTGGGGTAGAAAAATTAAAAAAAATTAATTAATGAGATTCTAGAACTGGACCAAGGGACATGAATTAACTTAATTGTTCTTACTTTGGCAAGGGGACCCAAAAATAGAAATTAGATAGGATAGGTTTTGAGGTAAAAAATTTGTTAAATAAAATAAAGTTAGCTAGAAAAGCAAGGGGTTTGCTTGGGGGCGTGCGGCAAAAAATGTTGAAAAAGCAAGAAAGGAGAGGGCAATATAAAAACAAAAAGAATTATGTAAAAGATGTTTTACACACATATATATCAGACTGGTGAGTGGTGCGAGAATCAAGAAGTATCATCAGACCAGGTATATGGTACTGGACAAACATTCAAAATATGCTTATCTGGGAATCTTTTTCTCTATCTCTGTAAACAATGAATTATTGCTTCCAAGCTTCAGAATGCCGGGAACATTATTGCGTTATGTGTATAGTAACTAACATTTTTGTCTCCATAACTTGGCTTTTGCAGCAGGACAACCATTACACTCAGAAGGCCACATATTCTATTTCTATCTTGTACTTAGTATGTGTCTTCCTCCTCTTAACATTTTTTTACACTTATATTCTCTCAAACTCTGCCACCCTCATTCTTTTCATGACTTTGTCATTCTTTATTCCCATGGGTAGTATATATGTCTCTCTGATCTGCCAAATTCCATCTTTAACTAAACCCTATAAAGCTCATCTCATCACCATTTCAATATATTCATCCACTTCATATACAGTCACAAACAGCCTTTTACTGCTTTTCAATTTAATAATTGCCCATCATATAAACAAATCTTCAACCCTCAATTCTTTAAATCTGTAATACATTTCACTAATTCATCTACCAGTCAACACAAATAATACTATTACAACGACCCAATCATTCTGTGCCCCAATACATTAGTTATGTTGTTTCAACAAAATTTCCCACAAGCAACAATAACCCAATTACTAATATTAACAGATAATTAATTCTTCTATGTGTATAATAAGAGGGTGTTTATAAAAAAAGAGTCTTGTATATAATATATTGCAGTATGTCAAAGGATTAGTTTGTATTTTCCAAGCATAAATATAGGGCAAATAAAAAAACAAGAAATGGGGTCATGTTTCCTTTTCGTCGCGAACAAGAGCTGGAGGGCATAAAAAAGTTGGCACTACGGTTTTCGTGATAATTCTTTTTCTTTCTTAGTTGCCACAATACAAAAAGGAGAGAGAATAGAGAGCTATCAAGTAGTCTCTTTCTCTTTCTCAGAGGGATGGCACGAACTACCTTGGATTTTTCTTCAACCTTTCAACGCCCTCACCCAACAGCAATCATCATGCCCTCACCCTCCTTCCCCCTCTCTCTGACCCTCCATAACCATCATCATTACCCCCTCAAGGCTCCCACCCCTTCCTTTATCAGAAACATCATCATCATCATCCACCAACCTTTTGCTCCTGATCATCACCACCTTCACCATCACACCCACAACACACAAGAACAACACGACGAACACAATCAAGGAACATCCAAACATGCTGCTGCTTCGCTTCTACTCATCACAAAACCCTAGCTAGCTTCAGCAACTTATATATATTGAGTCGTGAGAAGGGTCTAGCTTTTGCTGCCAGGATCCAGCCACTCACACTCTTGGGGAATCAAGCGTCTCGGTCCGATCCATTTTCTGTTTTGTTTTGTTTTCTCTTTTAAGTATATTAATTCCATGTTACTTATCAAGTAGCCTTTTTTTCTTTTCTTTCCGATTTTATACCAATTTTTAGTTTGATTCGCAGAAGGATTCTGTTAGTTTGCTTTATCACCCTCTCTCCTTCTAAGTGTGCAAGTGTTCTTCCTTATTGTGATTGATAAACTTTGTCTAGATCAAAATTAAAGGCTTGGGAACTATATACATGTTTCAACCTTTTTACCGTCCTAAAAATGTTAGCGTGGAAACTCATAAGGAGACCAGAATATTGCTATTCAGTAATATTTAATGATTGTTGCCAGTAATAATGATTAGTTTTCTTTCGTTAGGGCAATCATAGTTCTGAGAAGAGTCAAGGAACTCTTTGTTGCTTTGTGACTTTGTCACTGTATCCATATTCTGGGTAAAATAATGATGCACCTATTTGCTGGGTCTAGCTAGGGTTTCCCAGCAATAACCCTTTTAATTTGCACTAGTTTGTTTACTTCTTTTGGTGTAGATTTGTAGTGATGATGCCCGGGAAAGAATATACACAGACACAAAAGTATGAATCAGAAATCAGAATTCATGGATGAATTAAGATGAAACCATTGTTACCTAATCAAGACTCATGAGCAGAAAGTCTAAATTCTTTACCAGAACTCCTTTTCCATTCAATTTTCTACATCTTGTACTTCTTGCTCTCAATGTTCTTTGTCCGTAACTCCATATACTCATCTCTAACTTTATCTAACCTTTAACTTTTCCTCGTTTTTTATGTGTTGCACGTAGCTAGCAATCACATCTTTCTCACGAACAACAACAAGCTACACAGATTTCTCTTTCTAGCGTGTGTGTATATATATATATATGAGAAAAAGTAAGGAAAATGCAATTCATATAGACGATACGCATACTTGGACGGAGGTGAAGTGCTAACAGTCATCGTTAACTCAGAAAGAAAACATCTGAAATTAAATACATGTGTTCCTTTATTATTTTTTAGTTACGCTAGAAAAATTCTTGATCGTAAATTAAAATGCTGCAAATATCTCCATATTTCTTACTTCACTTTTGGATATTTTTTTTCTCAAATACTTATAAGAGAGAAAATAAAAAAAAAATAAAACAAAATTCTTTAAAAGAATAACAATTGGAAGGCAAAGGAAAACATAACAAATGGTGGCACCCATTATGATTGAGTGAATGGTTCACCCTCGAACATGGCAGCTCAAAAAGCTTCAAGTTTGCTCCCTCGTCCATTTTTATTAGCTGGAGAGAAAAAGATGTTACTGCCACCACTCTCCGTCGTTTGTGAAGGAAGAAATAAAATTGCCATTTATTAAATTTATACAGAAGAATAAGAACACCGATAACCCTAGGAACTTTACTCAATTTGTAACCTTTTAAATAAACTATGATACCAATACATAAGTAATAGGCAAAATGATTATCACACAAAGTGAAAGGGTCAATGATTATAAAGCTTTACAATGTAAGATTGATTTTAAAGTAAATAAATTTAATGCATATGAAGTTGAAAAATAAAATGCTATAATTTTCATGGTAATAAATCGGATTAAAAAATTTCAATCATAATATGATACTCTAAAATAAAAATCATGAGGGAAAACTAGTTAAAATGATGTTTTATAAGGCTTGAACTTAACGTAGTTTTCAAAATAATGATATATACAAGCTTCTTTAATTTTTTCCTTTTAAAAATTCTGACATGCTCTAAAAGTCTATTAAAAAAATTTGCTTTGTGAAAGACCGATAAATTAATTAACAAACCTTTAACCGTATAAGCAACAAGTATGCAATCTCAGAAAATTATTATAAGAATTAAATGACACAAACACACACACACACACATATATATATATATATAATCTTTTTAAGTGAATTATCTATTAAAAAAGCATTTACCTAACTTATTTAATAAATAAGCTCACTTAAACATACTATGTTCAGTTAATTATATAATCCCTTAATAAATTATATTGTAAAACTTGAAAATTGAATATTTTTCTTCCAAATATTCAAATCTTAATCCTTCCAATTAGATAAAGACAACATTTTTCTGTTACAAAATATGATAGTTTTATTTTATTTTTTAATCAAATTAGAGGAGAGGAGAGAACAGCATATTGCCAAAAAAGTAGAGCCGCGACAATATACACCAATTTTGAGAAGTTCTTATATGCTCGTAAAGTAAGAAAGAATTTCTATTTGCGTATCATTCAATTATATTACTTTAATTATAATATTAAAAATATTTGTTAAAACTCTAGACAAGATATTAATATATAAATAATATCGTAAAGAGTATACATAGAAGAAGACGAAATCAGTGAAAAACATCTCACTAGTTTTTTAGTTTTGTGACTATTCCTCTTTCGATTACTCAGAAGTGGATCTCATCTTCCTCTAACAGCTAATAAACAAGCAGTGTATAGCGACTGTGAACTTTATTCATTTAAAATGAAGGGAAAAAAATATTTATTCTTAATTTCAATTGAACTTTCAAGAAGTTGTTTGTCTCAATAAAACTGAGTTTAGATCTATTAAACAATATTTGATTCAAAGTGTGGATGAAAAATATGATTAATTTTTTTTATTCAAGATTGTTAACTAGGTGATCAGTGAAGATTAATCATGATTAATATTTTTCATATAAAAATATATTTAAATAATCGTTTAACTAAGTTTTAATTACTTTATAAATGTTGATATTTTTAATTTAGTCTTGTTCAAGTATTTTATTGTTTGATTTTGTCATCACATAGTTGATATTTTCGTCTTTATATTTTCAATTCGTCAATCAACTTGCTTTTAATAAACTCTTTTGAAACATAATTCATTAGTCTCATAGTACTAAGCACATTAGTCAAACCAAATGATATAAACAAAAGCACTCATATAAATCTTAATTAATTTTAAAATATAATATTTCATTCATCACCTTTTCTAATCCTAATATAATTATAATCATTTTTATGTCAATTTTAAAAAACACACATTTACCATATAATTGATTAAATTTAAATTGAGAATTGGATTTAAATTGAGAATTGGATGTCAATATTGATGATATTGTTGTTGAGCATATAATTAGAACACATCATTCATGAGTTATTCTTCTTATTTATTGGGATTTCAAGTTAAGACCTCTAGAAAATCAAGTTGTATACTTGATGACTATCTTTGGCAAGTATACCAAGTCAAGAAGTAATATAGAAAAATAAGTACGAGTGTCGAATTCACAGGAAATGGTATTAATCGAGCCTCAGCTAGTGGAGTAACTTAAACAAAAAGTGTTTAAGGATTTGATGTAGAACATATTGCAAACAGTAATGGATTGTATAAAAATGAACAGTAAAACAGAGTATATTCATTAACTCAACTATTTGTATTCTTAACCATAAATCATTAATAAAGCATGTTTATCCTATCACTTTGCACAAATAAGATTCATTCAACCCGATTCCTCGTGTATTGAAATTCATAAGTTCTCTTGCATGATACTGTTATTCCCAGCTTTCATGAACGGTGAACCCGCATTAGGTACATGTGTCTTACGCAACCATTACAATGTAACTCATCCCTGGTGTTGTATTATAATGGGTACTCTCAAAGATTTCCAAATCTCAAAACTACTTTCCACTTAATTTCAAGATTTTTAATTCAAGAAACAGTTGCGCAAATGAACACCAAGAATACAAAGTGTGAGAAAATTACATTCAATCCCAAAATAGATGAAAGTTAGTTACACATGACAGCCATGAATACAAGAGACATTCTTCTGCAGGTCACTGTTCTTCACTGTAGCCGCCATCTAGCTCCCTTTCCAATGAAGATTCTTTCCTCTTTTATACCTCATGTCAATTTTAGGTTTTTATGTCATTTAAGCCTTTAGTGACTTCTAGCTCAATCTGAAATTGACCCTTAAGCAATTTGTCACTAATAGTACTCTTCTTCTCTTTTGTATTTCTTTCACAACTATATTGCCTTTCTTTTTCAGCTCATCTTCTCTGATTCCCTTTCAATTCTTATTGAAATCCTTTTCTTTATCAATCTCTGTTCACAATGCACTCTTGATTAGTTACAAGGCAAAATATAAACATTAATTGCTTGCTCTCAACATTAAAGACATCAATTCATCCAGAAATTGTAGTTGAAAATACTGAAATATAGCCTTTATCAATACTTGTTAGAATTAAAACAAAAAATAATTTTTAAATTAAATAGATATGATCACCACTCTTAGTAAAGAAGAAGCGAGTTGACTCACAAGTTATGAAGAGGTAAGAGAATAAATAACCAAATTGTGTGGTAAGTGGGAAATGATAATACTAAAATATGGACAAGGTTATCCCATTAGCTCGTAAAAATAAAAAATATAGTACTTGACTGATGATAAAAGAATATTTTGAATAATAAATAAAATAATTTTTTAATATGAAGTCAAATTAAAATACTTAAAATTATGATGTAGTTAAAACTTAATTAAGCTTTAAATTATAAATTTATTTTTAATTAATATAAAAAAAAACGTTTTCCAAGCCTATTGCCTTTTTCTCTCTCCCTAAATTGGATTGTGTTGGTAGCATATGGTGTAGCTGGTTTTGGTGGTAGTCTGAGGACCTTGTCTTGTGTCTCTATGGCCCACCCAGGATTTCTGCAGAGTTGGATCTTGCAATCTCAAACCTATCCAGTGTTCTTCCACTTCTACATACAAATGTACAACCTTTATTATTTTTTAACCATAATTAAGAGAATACATAATACACTGTTTTCAAAAGCAAATCGATTGACTGTGTCAAAGAAAACTTTCCAAGGAACTAAAATTTTGAAATAGAACAAATGTTTTCTTATATATGCAATTCAAGTTAAGAGAATATTTGTTTTTTGTCATATTCAAGTTTTGACCTAAAAACCAAGAAATCAACGTTAATTTTAATTGAGAACAATGATAAGTTCGGTGATTTTACTGATTTGATGGTGAAACTCGGTGCTTCTCTTTTGAATTCACCAAAAAATTTCATTGTAAAGGAGTCCATAAGGGTGCGAAATGACAATACACAATCAAACAAGTCTTTTACACTAAACTCGTAAATGAAAACTTGTTTTCATAATATATTTTTCTTTATTACACTATGAAAATATGTTTTCGTTGTATAACAATAAATAAGCACAACAAAATATTTTTTTTATCAAAATCAAGAATAAAATTAATATAAAAAATAAAAAAAGTGTTTCAACTCTTATAAAAAATAATAATTTTATAATTTGATAGGTATATTTAACACATACATCCAGTAGTTAATACCTCAACACTTCTTATCATTAAAAAAAGAATTCAATACATAACAATATCAATACAAAAAATTATGAATTTCCTTAGGGTCAGTTATGGATGTCTCCAAAGTCGATATCTCTAAATCTAATCTTTCATAAAAGCTCATTTAATTGTATATATTTAAAGACAACCACAATAAAAATTAAAAGGAAACTATTGAATAAAATTTGGTTAAAAGTAACATAAATGAGGAATATAAGACGAGGCCATTATGGCATTATCTTTTCTTTTGCAAAGTCAATAAAGCAGCGGTTTCATCATTTTAATAGACCTATAAGAGTAACTAATAGTCAAATGAATAACTGAAAGTGATCTCAAAATTCATAATATTATATTTACACAAAAATGACAATTATTAGCAAAATCAATGACAATATAAGAAGATGGTGACGGTCCCTTAAGAGGAAAAATATCAGCAATGTCATGCATTGATTGTTGAATAAGCTGGACAATGTCAATTTACACTGAAAAACAATAATATAACTTAAGTTTGAAATAATCATCCACTTAATATATTGTAACAGTGTATTTTTGTTGTGAGATGACCTTAACCAAAGATGTACTAAAGGGCAACTTGCTTTACTCTACAAGTAATGCTACAAAATGAATTGGCATTGGCTTATTTAATTTGGAAACATAGATAGCAAAACATTCATCAAAATAAGACAAGGATTATTTAGTCACAAATACCAGGAAAGTCGCAACTAATGTAATTTTATGTTTAGCTTAAATAGTGGTTTTAATTTCAAGTTATATAATCTTGTTAAATATTTTGAAAAATAATTATTTTTATTTATAAAATAATATCTAATTTAAATATAGTTGTATTAAAAGAGTGTCATAAATAAAAATATAAAAATGTATGATTAGATGATTATATATATATTATTTATCTTTTGCAAACACTCATGTATCTTAGCATTTAGGTAGGTGATTGTGAACTAGCTAATATCAAATTCTTTTGTCAAAAATGAAAAATATAGATATGTGATCACTACATAAAGAATCAACAAGACACTTCATTTGATGTGTGGAAAAATTTATTAATACTATTTTTATCTAATATCAAGTTGTTAGACAACATTACAATATAAATAGGTTTTAATATAATTTTTATTAGAGTAATACTTTTTTTAGATTTTTTGAGTGTCTTTAAGAATCTTTCAAAGATATGATGAGTGTCTCTCCAATTATAAGATTCTTCATGAAATTTGTTAATTTTCTCTTCTATTTTAAATTAATTCATTTAGGCGTTGTTTGCTTTTGACGACGGATATACATTGTTTGCGATGAAAATCTATATTTTAACGAATAAAATATTGCTTAAGAACATAATTCGATGACATATCCTGTGAACATTATTTCTTCGATGTTTTGTGAAGATTTGGAAGGAACAACGAATTTTGATCAAATATTTTATATATTTAATTTATTAATATTAATATTTATATTATAATAAAATAAATATTATTAATTATATAATATATTATAATAATTATTATTAATAAATAATAATAAATTTAATAAAATTATAAATTAATAATAAAAATAACAAAATATTAAAATGATAATAAAAGTATAATAATAAAATTAAAATTATAATAATAATTAAAATAAATTTATAATATAATGATATTATTAATAATAATAACTTAAATTTTTATTTTAATTTTAATTTTAAAATAATTGATATTTTTTATAATTTTATTAATTAAAATAATAATTTATTAATGTAGGAATAGCTAGCTCCAGAAGGGAGGTCCAATGGAGTCTGAACTCAGTTCGCTATAAACAGAAACCACTAAACAAGACAAAAATATATAAGCACAGATAAAGCAGTTTTATATACTGGTTCACCCTAATCTCTTGGGCTACTTCCAGTTCTCCCATGAACAAACTGTTCAAGAGGTTCCACTATCTCCCCCTCTGAGATCAAGACCACTCAAGATTGAAAAATAAACATTCTAAAGAGAGAGAACAATGAAAGCTCAGAAGGGTTTACTTCACAATGGTGAAGAATTGCACAATAATTTCACACAACCCAAAACTCTAGATGCTTTCAATAGCAGATTGACAATAAATACTCAATATATTTTCTTAAATGTATTATATGATGTTTCTCTCTCTTCGCTTCTTGTTTTATCTTCTTCAACTTGAACTTGCTTCTCTAGCTTTCTAAAAACTAGCCGTTTGGATACTTGAACAGATCAATCTTGACTTTCTAATGTATGGAGCTCAAAATGTAAATATTTCTCTATTCTATACTGCATTAGACTTGATTAAGTCTGTATATGAAATAATTTAATATAACATAGAAAAATTGAATAATTTCTAGTATGAATAGATTTGAACATTAATGCACATTATGATATAAAATCAATTAATCTCACATCTAAATAGTCCATAATAATTTAAATAATTTCCATTAAAAACATATTTCAATATGATATAAAATCAATTAATCACAATTAAATGCTTCATTTTCTATTATGAATAAATTTGAACAACACAATATAAAATCAATTAATCACATTTAAATACTTCAAAATAATTTGAATATTTTTCATGAACAAATTTGAACAATATGATATAAAATCAATTTAAATCAACTCAATAACACATGAAAGGAAATAAAGTAAATAATAAGAAAACTTATCTCTTTATGGACTATGTGTCTGCTGCTTTAATAATAATAATAATAATAATAATAATAATTAATAATAATAATGTTAATATAAATATAAATATATACTGAGTTTTGTTATCATCAAAATTTTATCAAATGATTTAATCCTCTGAAGAGACTTTGGACCGTCTAATGTTCAACAATTAATTATGTCTAAAAAATTTAATTATATTTAATGTAAATTAATTTTAATTATAAATTTATTTATTAAAAAATTATTTTATCAACTATACCTATCACATTATTCACAATTTTTTATAAACTTTCTTTTATTTTCTTACCATTTATCCCTCCATCCAAACAATCAAACTTTTCTCTCAAATCTTCTTAAATCCACTCTCTCAAATCCACTCCCTCAACCAAACAAATTCTTAGTTTTATTAAATATAGAAATAAAGATTTCATAACATTCATCAAAATAAGACAAGAATTATTTGGTCATAAATATGGAAAGCAAGTCACAATCAATGTGATGTTATTTTTAGCTTAATTTTAGGTATATGATTTGTTAAAGATTTGATTTTTTTTTTTATCATTCCTAGTGATTACATGTAATTCAAACACAATCATATAGTTAAAGTGCTTTTATTTTTAAAAGTATCATGAATAACAACTTTTTTATTAGATAATAATAATATAAATATATTGCTTATTTTTGAATCTTTTGTTAGTGTGGACACTCATGTCTCTTAGCATTTAAGTGACAGTGAATTAGTTACATAAAATTCTTATACATGTCAAAAAAGTGAAAAATATTGTATAAGAAAATAATTATTAGAGTACATCATGATATATAACTAGATTTTATGATGTTTTTATAAGACTTTTAGCTTGTTAGATTTGTTTAGTGTCTATCAAGCTTCAACAACCCTTTTTGTGAGATTTGGTGAGTCTCTCATACTTAAAAAATAATTATTGATTTTCTCCCATAGTTTTGTTTATTAATTATAACTAAATTAATGGAATCATCTGAAATAATCTTTATATGAACTTTTTTTTTCATGTCACTACATTCTAAAAAGAATTAATTATGTTTTTTAATAATTTACTAAATTCTTTTACCATAATAGTAAGAAAAAACATAAAACATATACTTTGTCATATACATTTGCAGTAATAAGCCACAATAAACGGTTAAATCAAAAGAATAGCAAGGGAGCGGTGAAAAAGGTAAAAAAAAAAAACATCACCGAGAGACGGAGGGGAAGAAAGAAGAGAATGGAAAAGAAGCGGAAGAGGAAGCAGCTGGGGCAGCTCGCAGAAGAGCGAAAGCCGAAACCGGTTCGTGGCGGCCCAGCCCGAACCGGCAATGTGAAAGATCCATTCCCATCCCACGCTCGACCCACCCCGCAAGAATGCGAAGCCGTACGAGACACTCTCTTAGCCCTACACGGCATTCCCCCGGAACTCGCCAAGTACCGCAAACTCCAACCACTCAATGACGCGGTCCAACCGGAGTCACCCGAGCCGGTTCTCGACGGTTTGGTCCGAACCGTCCTCTCGCAGAACACCACTGAGGCTAATTCCCAAAAGGCCTTCGCCTCTCTTAAATCGTCTTTCCCCACATGGGAACATGTGCGTATCAAACGTAGTCGTTTATAATCCCTCCCTTCAGTCTCGTTTTTTTCTGTTGGGTTTTAAACGGTGCCGTTTTCTGTGTTGAAGGTTTTCAGTGCTGAGTCCAAGGACCTGGAGAATGCCATTCGATGCGGAGGTCTAGCTCCGACCAAGGCTTCCTGCATCAAGAACGTGCTGCGTTGTTTGCGCGAGAGAAGAGGTCAATTGTGTATGGAGTATTTGCGAGATTTGTCCGTCGATGAAGTTAAGGCTGAGTTGTCCCTTTTCAAAGGAATTGGTCCCAAAACAGTATTCTTCTTTTTCTTTAACAGTTCCACTTGCCTCTTCGTTTTTCAATTATTCACCTGATATTCAACCATTAAAAATCTCAACAATTTTGTAGCTCTGTTTAAACTATTTGGCCTCATGGTACTTATGTTGGGTGTTTTGCGTTGTTTATCACATGCCGTTTTAGTCATCTGTAACTTTTGTCATTATCATTTGTTAGGACTTGGGAATAAGAATTGCTTTTGATCACATCCCTAGAAAATGTGACTTTATGTTGTATTAGATGCGAATTCTGGCACATGATGTTGTTTCCTTTCTCATTCAAGACAACTTTTATCCTAAATTTTCAATTGATCTCAACATATCTATACTAAACATTTTATCTGCAAAAGAAGTGGCAACCGTGAAAAAGTTATAAACATCCATTGTACTGGTTTGCTTTACCAATGATTTTAATTTTCTACTTGTTGATTTAGTTAAGAACCTCGGTCTATTGGAGCTCAAATATGGCAATGTCGCAGTAAAATTATTTTTCACGTGCATGCATGTGATCATGTTTTAGCAACAATAGGTGGTATATGAAATCTAGAGCAGAGCTAACACGGACAATGTAGAGGGGTAATACAAAGCAGTTTCAGTATATAGAGAACTAGAGAAGGCAATTGGTCCTACAGGCCACTCAACGCACTGAATTCAAGTGCTTTGAGACGTTATGTGATTGCTTGCTACTCATGGTCAGGGCAATAGCTCGTAGGTTTGCATTGAATTCCCTCTTACGGTAGATTAAGTATGTCTTGTGTTAATAACACATCAATGATGATTGTATTTGATTACATCCTCGCCCAGTAAGTAAACAACATCATGTGGAAATCTGTAAACTCAATTAAATACAAATTTATTTGCCTTTTCCTCCTTTGTGTTGGTGTTTCTCTAAATTGCTGGGTTGATTGTAGGTGGCTTGTGTGTTGATGTTCAATCTTCAGCAAGATGATTTTCCTGTGGACACTCACGTAAGCATGATTTCATCTTTTACTGTATACTCATTTATAACACTTGATTTAGTTGAATATTTATGCAGATATTTGAGATTGCAAAAACCATGGGTTGGGTACCATCTGTTGCAGACAGAAATAAGTCGTATCTTCATCTAAACCAAAGGATACCAAATGAACTTAAGTTTGACCTAAATTGCCTTATGTTTACGCATGGAAAGCTTTGCCGCAAATGCTCCAGTAAAAGGGGTAACCTGCAAGAAAAGAAAGGTAACGATAAGTCCTGTCCTTTATTGAATTATTCTAAAGAGTCAGATTGAACTTTGAGTTGGGCAAACAAATATCTTCCAACTTTTGATTCTCAAAGTAAAAGAATTCAATATGGGCACTCCAATCTTGTAACTATATAGAATACTAGTTGTTTAGACTTAGGCTGTTAGGCAGAGGAACAATTTTAATATTACATGAAAGAATACCCGACGTTGTGTGCTAGTGTATGATGTACTTGCAGGGATTAGATTTTCTAAAGCTTTTCCATTTTTAATCTTGGGGAAGGGATCTTGCTGGAAAATGGAACATTGTTTGAATCTCTCTCTTAATGGACATTAAACCTGCAGGGCTTACTTAATGAGTTGCGTATAGGGCGTCTCCAATGGGAGAAACCTATTTGAGTTTCTTAGTACATTAAAAATAATGTATCGGTAGTGTCACATCTCTCATAATAAATCAATACATCGATTTACTGAGAAGAAACGCACATTTACTCTAATAGAACTCAACACTTCAAGAAATAATCATTGATGATGAAGAAAGAGTTTATTGTACAAGGAACCTCTTTTTAAGGAGAAGAAACTCAAGTGGCACACAAACCTCGTTCAATGTGGTTCTTTTTTTAAGAAACCAGTTCGTCATCTTAATTAACAGGTATTGGTGCTGCTCTATGATGGTCCTATTCCAACCAGTTAATTTGTGTTATTAATATTGATATTATATATAATATTAAAATAATCTACGTTCTACCTCATCTCCAATCACATCTACAATTCTTCTGGTTTTTTTATACTATAACTTAATTATAAAGTAAGTATATTATCTGATTTTTAGAAATAAAACTTTAAGCCGTAGTTAGCTGTTGAAAAGTAGATGAATCTTAATTATATGGTTACATTACAGTGCATGTAAATAATTTCTCCTGGGTTGAGTTTTTAGCAGGTTGGATCTTATAGATTTTATTTATTTTTTCAGTGAATATGTCAAGTTTTTGTACTTTTTAGTATTAGTAAATGTGTTTGTGATCAAAAGCCTATGGATTTTGAGTTTAAATACGATGAATTATCAATTCCTTCACATGAAAGATTGACAATTTTTTATGGTAAACTCACCTGACTAGAATAAATAAAATAAAGTATAATAAAAGATGGTTTTATCCTGATGAATGGCAGTTGAAAATTCTAATATAGTATATGATAAGCAGAGCCAAGAGTGGTAAAATGAGCTAAAACTTATCTCATAAACAAGATCAAATAAATCAACAACTAACAACTTATAGGGTATACAAAAGTTATTAAATGTGTAAGTATTCATAAAAAAAAAAGTTATACAGTTGACATTAGGCGTTAAATTTTATAAAACATCACTTTGGATAACTTTCAGATAACTTTCAACAAAACAATTATCAATCTCACCATTAATTTTGAAGTTTTAATAAAATAGATCGAGTCCATAAGATTTAGGTAGTTTAAAAAATTAATTTGTATTTCATTATATTACATTGCTTTAACCCATAGTATTACATTTCTCTAATTTGAAGGAAAGTATTTTCTTTTAATCTAATAACGCATACTAGATATAAAAATTTCATTTAAATTTCAAAAGCAGTACAAATTTTCAAACTAATATAAAAAGAAAATCCAGAAGGTTAGAATCAAAAAGGAAAAAATTGTACAGATGAATGAAGAGTTTTAATAAAAATACATACAAATTTTAGTGAGAGAGCTTTAGGATTATATTTAGATGTGTTAGAGGAAAAGTAATTTGAAATAATTTTTTTCTTATGTATCGTCTAAAAAAATACATTTTTACAATAAATTTCAAAAAAAGGATATAAAATTATTTATTTTTTAAATATTTATTGAAATAAATAATTGTCAAGGATAAAATAACAAGGGAATTTTACTTAAGAAATGTTATAATTTTTAATTAAAGCTTTCGAAACTTCAGTTGTAATGATAAAATTACTTTAATAATTTATGAAACATTAACAATATTTGAAAGCAGCTTTTGTCCTCTATATATAGGATTTCCCCTCAAAAAATAATTTTATCGGAACATGTCTTCTCTAAAACTGAATTTTTTCTTTTTGGGATTTCAGAATTATATAACTTTACATATATCAAATGGTTGATATGGACACACGTGCGCATCTAGACTGCCCAAGATTTTGTTCAGATCAATGGTGACGTGTAACATTGGCGTGATCAACTGAGTGATAAATTATTATTGCAATTATTATTAAATACAAATAATAACGATATTTTTAATTTTTAAAATAACATTTTTAAAAGTTAAATACATTAATAAATACCAGCGGAAGATTCCGCGTCTGAGTATGAATATATATATATATATATATATATATAATGATTTAGCAGAGTATATAGGAAAATTACTTTTTTAAGTGAAAAAAAGTCAGTTTCTTTTAAATAGAATTGCATTACATAAGAATTATTCTATTTATTGAAAGATGAAAATTTTAATTAAAATATAACACAAATAGTTATAAAAAATGTGTATTTCTTTTATGTAATAATATTGATAAAAGAAAATATTAGTATTTATTTTTTATTTGAAGATTTTTTTTATCAATGTAATTCTTTTTAAAATATACAGATATGTGTCTACTGTATTTGGACAGAAATGCAACAAGGGAACCGAAATAAAAAAAAAAAAAAAAGCATTGATCAGATCTTACCGGGTCCTCTCTGGTTCATTGCGACAGCATACCATAATCCACGAGTCTTCTTTCCCTTTTGTTTCAAACCAAAGTCCTCAAAATCCCATGTTTCCTCCTCGTCATTACACAACATGCCTTCTTCTTCTCTTCCTCGTACTCTCCGACTTTTCCATATCCCAATCACAATCCCCTTGGGCTGCCAAGAAAAGACGCATGAAAGAGAAAGTTCGCAATATGTATGTAAATATCACCTTACGATTCCGTGGTCTTTTTCACATTTCAATTTTACCTATTCACCTCTTTCTCGGCAATGTTAAGCTCATGCGCCTAAATTTCGAGTTAGGTATGGGGAAAACAGATTATAAAAAAGAGCCTTAAGTTTTCCTAGCTAAATCGAAAGTGTATTGAACTTGTTGATTGTTTTATGTGTTCTGCAACTTCGATCCTTAAATTATACTGATAATGAGTTTTACAGTAGAGGCAATGAAAGTGGTAGGAATTGCCATAAGTAATATTTGAATTAAGCTGAATAATGTCGTTGATTTATGGCACTTTTTGTTTGTAGGTTTTACCACGCATATGACAACTACATGACTTATGCCTTTCCGGTCAGTTAATGTTTTGCTATATGCCATTATTTCTTTTATTGACGCACAATAGTGTGCAATGTTAAGATTGTCATATTTTTGCAGCATGATGAGCTTAAACCTCTCTCTAAAACTTTCACCAACTCCCTAAGTGAGCTGGGAAATTTGAAGGTAATGATATCTCTATTTAAGAACGGAAGAATAAAATCAGTCAGAAAACTGTGGAAATAACTGTTTACTACTGCAGCTTGAACACTTGCCTCAAGACTATAGTGGCTCTGCCCTTACACTTATTGAATCACTGTCTAGGTATATGAGAGGTGTTAGTTTATGTAATTCTGTTTTTATTCAATTTCTCCTGTTTATGATGATTTCATTTTGTCTATCTTGTTAAAGTGGAAACTGATATATATATTGTTCTTTTTTTCATTAGCCTTGTGATTATGGGAAATAACACTGAATTTGAGAGGGCAGTGCTTTGGCTTTCAGAAAATCTGACATTTGATGTTGATGCACGCATAAATCTTTTTGAGGTAAATTTTCAATTTGGTTGAAATTCTTGACTCTAGAGTTTTGTGTGACATGATGTCACTTTGCTCAAATTTTGAAAAGGGGATTGCTTTAATTTCTCTGTTGAATGATACTGAAAAATGTTTATTCTAAATACTTCAATACTGAAAAATGTTGAATGATACTGAAAAATGTTTTCCCACCACTTGATTGTAATTATTCAGTGCAACATAAGAGTTCTTGGAGGACTTGTCTCAGCTCATTTACTTGCATCTGATTCTTCAAAGAAGTTGTTTCAAGGGACTTACAACAATCAGCTGCTAGTTCTGGCTGAAGATTTAGGGAAACGCTTTCTACCAGCATTTAATACGCCTACTGGATTGCCGTATGCATGGATTAACTTAAAGGTATACGTAGAGCATTCAAAGTCAGTCATTCTGTAAATATTTATTCAGAGGGCAATGAGTCAGCTTACAAGTTATTTTCCTTTAATTGTGTTTGTAAGCTTTTGAATATTTGAAGATAAGTATGGTAATATTAATCCTGTAATCAACAGTCAAACTTCTTATTACAGTATTAATATTTTTAAAAAAAATGGTATTTAAGTATAACTCAATCTTATAAAACCGGCCTAATAAGGTAGGTTTGTATCTATTTATGTTCTATAATTTAGTTTTATCTCTATTCGATGTGAGCTCTTCAATACATACTCTCAAGCCGAGAGCGAGACATCTTAAGTGTGGGATTAGGGGGATCATGATAGCGGATGACAAGATAAGTCCAATAAATATAATTAGAATAAATTCTGAATGACTTTGACACTGTCTAAAGAAATTAGAATTTAAGCCTAACTTAATCTCATAAAACCAATTTGGTGAGGTAAGGTTTGCACTTACCTATATACGTTTAGTTTTATTTCTAATTGATGTGGACCAAAAAATTAACTTATGTTTTCATGTCCATGTCACTTTTTCAGCTTGTTTTCTGCTGTCCACTGCAGCTGCTGTCACTAGATATTGTCCTTCCCATTGTCAAGTCAACAAGTTGAGCCCATTCTTGGATTCAACATTAGCCACTTTGAGGAGGGGGAGGGGTGTTTATTAATCTTTAGGTTAGTCAGCCCATCAATGCATGCCACCCCTCTCCACTGACCTCTACCAATGTTCTGGCATGAAACTGCACCAGTCCACCATTTCAGTAATTCCTCCCTTCACAGATTCGCTTGTCTTCTGTATTTGCTTCTACCACAACACAACCCATTGTGCTTTGGTTCCACCACTCGAACAGGCTGTTTGACCTTGTATCTGTTGTGTGTGGTGGCCATCTTTGGCTCTGTTTCTGTCCATTTGGTTCTGGTGCTGCTTGTTTTATTCTGTTCCATCCGTGTTTGTTTGCCTTCCTGTCTGTTTGGCCTTGTTTTGTCTTTCTGTTTATATTTCTGCATGAATTGACATATTGTGTTCATGCATATACTTGCATGACATCTCCTTACAATGCACTTTGGCTCTGGTAGGGATGCTGAACTTTAACATTTTATGAGCCATTTTCAAGCCCGTTCGAGACAGGTCAAGCTTTTCCCATGCTGTCACACTTTTCGAAGTTTTTTGCTTTTCTGACTTTAGTTGGAGGTTATTCATGTTGTTTAAAGCTTCCAAATGTGTTTGGATAAATTTGAAAAGCTTGGGACCCACTTTGAATATTTTTAATGATGTTTTCTGTCGTGTTGTACGTCTTTCTTGCAATGTCTCTTCTCCTTGGCCATGCAACAGTCCAACCATATCTTCTAATTGTACTTCATTCGTTTTAAGTTATGTTTCCATGGCAATGATTATTTTGGTGCTTATTTTGTTATCCCTTCAGCAGTCAACAGTTTTTGGGATGCTTCATTTTGTTATGTCGTCTCTTCTCTTCAGCCATCTGGTTTATGAACTCTTATTTTTAAATTATTTTCCTTGTTAAGTGTAATTATTTTCAACGAGGTAAGAGCTTTATATGAGTTCAACCATGTTAGGAATGTTGTTAGGCTGGGTGTAATAGGTGTACGGCACAAGATCATGATCTTGTCCCTAGTATATTATTATAAAAAAAAGCATTAGGTTATATCTCTTTTTTCTTGATTCCATTGATTCTAATGGAATAAAAATGGTTAGCTTTTTTACAGTTCTGTGCCAGATCACAAGTGGGGACTATGACGTGATGCAACTAAATGCCATAATACATAGATTGATATTCAATCCTATATGCAACAGTTACTTTTATTTTAGAAAGTGTATCATGCATTAACATAAAATTTATTGATAGAGTAATAATTAGTTTTTAAATTGCAAAGAAACTGTAGACTTGATGTACTCAAAAAGAACCTTAAATCCAACTGTTGAATCATTTAATGTTCATAAAAAAGTTGCTGAATGTAATTAGTTTGGCAAGATTTGCTCATGGAGTATGTGATTCCCCCACCTATACATACATCAAAGACTTTAGTTTATAAGATGTTAATCTTGTACTTGAACCCTGTTGCTTCAAATATTTAGACATAAAAAATTACAAAATTGTAGCCAGTTGCATTTTCTTTAAACTTTCTTTGTGATCTTTTTGAATGATATATAACTCTGCACCAATGCAAAATATTCTGTGCACAGTATGGAGTAATGGAGAATGAGACTACAGAAACAAGCACTTCAGGGTGTGGTGAGAGGTCTAGCTTAGTATTTTAAGAATAGGGTATAGTAAAATGATTTAAGTTGCTTCTAATTTTCCATATTTGTGCAGGTTCTCTTATTCTTGAAATGGGTGCTTTATCGAAAATGACTGGTGACCCCATATACGAATCAGTAGCTTTACGGGCTCTTCGCAAGCTATGGAGTATGCAGAGCTCATTAAAATTATTTGGAACCACACTGGACGTTGTAACTGGGCAATGGATTGAATATTCATCAGGAATTGGAGCTGGTAGGTTAACTCTGACCCTGAACCAGAACTGGGATATTCTCTATAGTTCAGTTCGTTGGGTAATGCAGCATATAATTTATATGTTTATTGTCTTTTGAAAATATTTGATAATTTTAGTTATTCTAAACTTTCAAATACTAATGACTGGTCTTGATGTTTCTTTTGTTGGATTTTATCTCCCTGGATTATTTTAGGGGTTGATTCATTCTACGAGTATCTACTCAAAGCCCATATCCTTTTTGGGAAGGAGGACTTTTGGAAAATGTTTCACTCTGCTTATGTTGCCGTGCAGAAATATTTCAGACACGGTTCTTGGTATCACACTTGCTAAGAAAGTCTTTGCTTTTTGTTTATGCTGTCTAAAACAGTACTTTTATGCAGTACTTGAAAGATTCTGATGGGAGAATGTGATCGACAGTTGTAACCTGGACTGGTTGGCCTAATGCAGGTACCATGAAGCTGATATGAGGACTGGAAGAGCAACCTATTGGCAGCTTACAAGCCTTCAAGCATTTTGGCCTGGCCTACAGGCTAGTAGCTGACTCTGAATTTTACTCACTTAAAATTTAGGTTTGATATCCTTCCGAGTTTGTAATTGCATGACTTATGGAAAGCAGGTTCTTATTGGGGATGTTAGTGCTGCTAATTCATCTCACCGTGAGTTCTTCCATGTGTGGAAGAGATACGGAGTGCTACCAGAGAGGTATTTTCTGATTTTGCTAGTTTCGTTATACCATTAGTCTCTTTGTATTTTGCCATCAATATGTCATCAGTTTTTTGTTCTTACAGTACTATATAATATATGCATCAAATTGAATCATAAATCCGTGTAAAAGGTATTTGCTGGACCACCAGATGATTCATCCTACTGAAAAATATTATCCCTTACGTCCTGAATTGGCTGAGTCAACATTCTACTTATATCAAGCCACTAAAGGTCTGATAGTTCTTCCATCTTTTTATTTTAAGTTTGTTGATATTGAGAGGCATTATGTTCGACTGCTTCTAAAATAGTGTGCTATTAAAAAGATTGGTGCACATGTAATTACTTTTTTCAATGATAAAAGGGTTTCAAACTCTAAATTTAACAGCATATAGCTACGTTTTAGTCAAATAATCTGGGAGCTAGGTTTGTTCATGCTGTAATACATTAGTACTTGCTTGACCTATAACTTCAGTATAAAAATGAGTATTATCTTCGAATTTTCTATCAACACAGCATCATAAAAATATCACAGTTATTCAATTTTATTAAATATGTTATCTTTTAAATTTAATCTCTATAACATAAAGAGAATCCTACCTGACCAATTGTGATATAATCAAACTATTAATTTCAGATCCATGGTATATTGAAGTTGGTGAATCAATAGTCAATTCCCTTAATTTATACACCAAAGTTGAAGGTGGGTTTGCAAGCATTAAGGATGTGACAACTATGCAGTTGGAAGATCATCAGCATAGTTTTTTTCTTGCTGAAACGTGAGATCTCCTTTTCTTTCTCTTTGTATAAATTATGAAACAAAAAAAAAAATCAAATGGGATTTTTTCTCAAATAATTATTGTATTTGAGATTTTCTGATTAGCGATGCTGTGTTTTATTCAGGTGCAAATATTTATATCTTCTATTTGACGATGCGTTTGTACATGAGAATAATTATGTATTTACCACTGAAGGTCATCCTCTTCCAGTACTCAGCAATTGGCATGAAGAGCTTCCAAAAGCTTATGTTCCAACTAATTGGACTTCTGTGAAGGTATTTTTGCAATTTACTGTAGTGCTTGTAGATTTTGCTTATATAGATAAATAAAAAAAAGTGTGTATAAATCTCCTAAAGTTTTCCTCGTTTGCAAAACGCCTCCAGGAACCTTTAAAGTCGTCCCAATTGGTCCCTAAACTATAACAATTACATCATTAGATCCTTCCATCCACCTGCTGTTGGGTACTCTAACTAACGAGTGATTTGGTAAAATCTTAGCCTCCATCCTGATCATTTATGAATCTATCCTTTAAAATATACTATCTAATTTTTAAACTTCATAATGCAAAAAAAGGAAAAAAAGAACTTTGGACAGAAGGACAAAACTTAGATGCAGTTATATAAGTGTTTTTTGTGCTCTCCTATCAGAGTTGAATTTTTATCTTGACATTCTTGAATTTAATGCAAACCTTTTGTTAGTCTCGTGCGAGCTGTACTCTTCTGTATAATTGCAGTTAGAGTTAGTTGGAGTCTGCTTAGATTCTCCATGAACATTTCTAGAAGAAGAGAATAATAAGTAAAAATGAAAAAAACTTTTAGAGAAGCTAGTATGAGAGCTTCTACAAATTAGTTTTTACCAAGTTAACTTTAGCTAATGGATTTCATTTTCTTGATACTTTCTTCTTTTAAAAGTAATTATAGAGAAGTTTATCCAATCAAAGCCTTGATCAGTACTGTTGATAGCCTGTACAAGATAGCGGAGCATAGGGGCTAGCTTAAAAAATGCTATCAGTATCTCTAAATGCATGCTTATAGTTTTGATTGAAAAATCTAGGGAAGAGATTAACTCTAAACTTGAGTTTTGGTGATAAACATTGAAATCAAAGAACTTTCGCTTGAGTAGGAGTAAGATGGAATATACACGATACTATTTTAACTAGAAACAAGAGGATGTTTGGGAAGATGTCATACAACAGGTTTTAGTTTAAGTTCACAGGTTTAATATCACTAAACGTTTGGAAAATTAATGAAGACATCACATACGATACAAGTTGGGTCGTTGACACAGAAAAATATTGGGATTTATTTGCGACTACGTAGTACTTAACAAACTCAATGGTAACTTTTTTTGTACTGTTAATGTGACCAGCCATACTTTATGGTAGTCAATGTTGAGCTTTAAAGGGATAAGAAAGAAAAAGGGGAGTAGTTGGAAGGAGTATGTTAAGATAGATATGTGGTTACACAAGGGACATGATACAGAATGATTGCATACAAGGGGAGATATTGGATAACTCCTGATGATAAATAGCAAAAAAATTGGTAAAGGAGGTTTGAACATGCGAAGATTAGTAGAAGCATAAATGGGAGTAGATTGTTTGGATTGCAGTCTTATGAAAAGTGGGTAGAAGGAGATTAATGTGGACCACTCATTAGGATTACTGTATCTCTTTATTTAAATCTTAAGTTATTTCAGTGCATTTGTTTCCTTATCTTTCCCTGTATTGATAAGATCTGCACATTATAATAGAATCCCTGATTTAAGATCCTTAGCATTATTATTTTTTATTAAGAAAATTTTCAATTATGATTTTATTAATTAGGATATTTGTTTGATATGGTCATACTAATTAAGGATCTTTGTTTTTGATTTTATCATTTAGGATAATCATTAGCCTTTATCTTATCAATTCGGGATATCTTTGTAGTCTTTTTAAGTCTGATTGGAATATTATCATGATAAATTTTCAGAAAAACTTGTGTTAGTCTAGTAGGAATTCCATTTTAGATTTCTTTCGTAACAGGTCTCAACTCTCAATAGTTCGTTTAGTTTAGTTTTCTTGTTTTGTATCTTTCTCAAATGGGTTTGGTTTGGTCCTCCATTTTTTGTATCTTTCTTTTTCTCCTTTTTATAGTATATTTCTTGTAATGACAGATGATTGTTGAGTTCTGAGGTAGCTGAAATGTCAGATGTCATAGTGATATCTAGCATGAGTTTCATAAAAAAAGAAAAAAAAAAAAAAAACTAGTAGGAATTCTATGAAAAATGAGTCTGCCTCTTGGTTTCAGCATCGGTTAGAAGAATGATTTTTCCATGTTTAGACTTGTGACTTGATCCTACACCGAAGTTCTTAATAGAGATCGACAATATTGGAGGAAATAATTATAAGGATTTCATAACAACCAATATTCCTTAGAATTAGTTTTCACCTGGGTCAAATGACATCATGTGATATAACCTTGTCGGTCTGATCTAATGGATAAAAATATTGTTATTATTGAACTCTTCCGAAGTAACTTCATGGCAGGTGGATGGAAAGGATCCATTAGTGTAATTGTTGTAGTTTAGGACTAATTCAAACAATCTTAGACCTCTTGATGGCACTTTACATATAGGTCAAGTTGATGGCCTTTATATACAATTTCCCCAAAACAACACATTTTTTTATGTTTCTTCCATTTCATTTGCACATGATGCTGAAAAAAAAAATATTCTTAGATCTTCTTAGCTGGCACCAAAAAATAGAATATACTAGTATTTTTATTGATTTTTGTTTTCTTGGAAAAGAAAACAAGACTTCCAACAAGTTGAGTGGTCCTCAAACACAGAAAACTCTCATTGAATATTTATCTTACTGTGCAGAAGCAACCAAGAATTAGTCGAATCAGCGCAATGTCTATGCAAGTATGTCCTGCTTTGAATTTAAAGTCAGGTCAACATATTGAGAGTGCTTGCCACATCCCCGATGCTCGTAGTGACTTCAGGTGTTTGACCGATGAAGATTGTGGAGTTGATGCCACTACATGCAGAAGAAGATCATGCAGCATGGCTGGTTATTGTGGGTTATGGCTCATCATATGATACCATGTTTACAGGAATTCTTTTAGGATCAGAAAGTATAAGTGAAAATTTCATTATACAAAAAATAAATGCAATGGTTTGGCATCTTTGTCAACCATTAATTAGCACCGGTCTAATGTTACAGAATTAGAGTAAATTGGTAGGTAAACATTTGACCAGTTTTGATTAGAAGACGAAATCTAAAAATTCTTTCTTAATAATCAATAATTACTCTAATAAGTCTTCCTTGTCGCTACTAAATATCAGCAAGTCCCTGAAAAGATCATCGATAAAGTAGAAATTAAAACAATAATACTCATTTCGCATTATTTCATCAGAACATTTTGACTCTCGCAACCAGCAAGACATTTTCATGGCCAAAATATCTTTTCAAGGCCAAAATATCTTTTCAAAGCTTGCTTGCTTCTAATGACTTATGAAAAACACTTAATAGTGAAATTAAAGATGAAATGACATCAAATTTCCTGCCTAACAGAGTAGAACTACAGCTATACTTGCTCATGTGGATATAAACAGGGCTTTTAAATACTCAGCAAAGGGTCAACGATGAAGGACTCGTTAATTTTTTTTATCTTTAAAACATCGGATAATTCATAAATCTAATTTATCAACTTCTCAACATATTAAGCCATTTGTCAAATAATTTTGTTCATTTCTGACTTCTATTAACAAAGGAATGTTTGCTTATATCTCCATTTTAGCGTTTGTTTTAAATCAACTTTATTTATGACGATGACATCAACACGTGAAAGCATTGTTTTGGAATGAGTAAAATTCGTACGCACATTTGCACTCACTAACACATGCAAAGGCCATCTTGATTTTGGGGATTCTTTCACATATTCTCACATGTGAATACTCATTAAGAATTGAAGGATAAGTGGAGCCACGAGTTCTCTAATACTCAACTTTACTCATATTTATACATATTTAGTATTTAGTATACTTTTATGAGCATTAATTTTTTATGCTGAACAATTCACGTTGAGTTTTAGTCTAGAGTGGTTTACCACGCATTAAAGTGCATATATATATATATATATATATATATTCTTAACAAGATCAAACATTAATTTAAAGAAATTTGAATTGGGTTAAGGTTAGTCTAATTTTCAATTAAACCAAAATAAAAAAGGACGATTATTATTAAAGATTTGAGTTGGTCTTTTTTTTATTTATCAACTCCAACTGACCTAAATAGATCATAATTAGATTGAATATTTATTGTGTTGATAATTAAAAAAATAGTCACTTTTTTTATTTCTTAACACAAAAAAAAATCTCATAATTCCAATATTTTTTAAAATATTTATAAGGTAATAATACTTAAAACGAAAATATAAACAATGATTCTTAAAATTTTTGGATATCAAAATAATAATCATAAATATTTAATAATCTTAAGAAACAATGTAATCATCATAGTCATATGTTATATATTTATGATGTAATTAAGTTAGGTTGATTTTTATAGTTAAAAAAAATAAATTTAAAAATATATATTTTTTAGTTTCTATTATTAGAATTATCAGAGTGAATCTACTTCAATTAAGTCACCTCATGTGACTTATAATTCGGGTTAGGTCGTAGTAACTAAAGTATAGCTAAGTTTTTATTTATTTAGTCAGATTCGTTAGTTTGATATTTATATGGGTCAAAATCGAGTTAATCGATGTACTAATGGATTGACCTGTTTACCTTTTATACTAAAATTTTTTTATTCTAATTCTCATATGAGAGAAATAAATCATATCATTTCTCTACTCTTCTCATCTCTTCCTTTCTTATATGTGCCTCCATCTTCTATGTGACACCTAGGCTTTGTGTTATCTTTATCATTTTAGCTTCATGCTTGTATTGCAGCTTCGCGCCTTTGTCACCAAAGACATACTCAAACACATCTAATGTTTTGCTTGGCCCTTTTTTCAAATGAATCCTTGACATTACCAACAATTATGACCCTTTAGAACATATTCTCATGATTTATTTTTTTTAGACATGTAAAATATTTTAATTTAGTTAGACCAAAAATGATTTGCTATTTTTGACATGAAGGACCTTGGTTCGATAAATGTTATTTTGAGTATTAAGTTTATAAAGAAATATGATAACATTTTTTAACTCATGTATAAAGACTTTTAAAGAAATTAGAAAGCCTGAGTGGAAATTATAAGTTTTTGGAAAAAGGTTGAGAGGTGTATGGTGTGGGAAAATAGATTTAGGTGGTTCTTAGTTGAATTTAGGATGAATATGGAAAAAGATTATTTGTACCAATGATTTAGTGATTTTTATTTTGACTAGCTTAGGTGGTAAATAATAGAGAAAAAGAAATTGATTAAATATTGGTAAAGAAAGGATAATAACTTAACTTTTGGAAGTGTACTAACTATTTTGAAGTTAAAAAGACCCTTCATTGACTTGCTTCCTTAGATAAGATAAGAGATGATATAGAAAAATCCAACTAAGATAAAAGGCAAGAATTTCTCCTTTAATAATTATTCAATGGGAAAATCAAACTTGTAAACTTAAATTTAACATTAATTAACAAATCAAATGTTTACCATTAAAATAAAAGTTATAACTTATAATAATAAGAGTTTAATTTTTTTTTTGTTTAAAAATATAAAAGTTTAATAACTTAAGTATATACCTCCAATTATAAGGTTAAAGATAGATTATTTATTTATTATAATAAAAATATATAGTATAATAACCTAAAAAATTATTTTTTAGAATAAGAGTATTAAAAGTGAAAAGAATATTTTAATATTTTATTATTTAACTGGAAACACATATAAATAGAAATTTTTTATTCAGGTTTCAATTTTCACACAAACTATTATCTCTCTAAAATCTTGTCTTTCTCTTTTATCAAATCAATAATTGAGAGTCTACCATTGACTCGTGTGACAGTAATATGAGTAATATTGTTGATCAAAAACTCTATTTGAGTAAGTTCAATTCTACCACTTTATTCTTTTGAGTCCATTTTCAAATTGTTCTTTAGGATTATGTATAATTTTTTTGCATGTTGCCTAAGAGACTTGAAGATGAGTCTCTCTTGGTTTAAAATTATAGTGATGTAGTTTGATCATTGATCAAATATTCTTTGATATAGGTTAGGGTGTCCATATTTTTAGATTTTGAACTCCTGTAAATGTTCATGTTTTATACAGGTAAGGGAAGATGAATTTTAAAATATTTTCAATAAAACTTTAGGTTAAAAAGCCTGATTGATTTTTCATAATATAAGTTTAACTATTATTAAATTTGTGATATATAATTATTGGTCCAAAATCTCTATGTAAAAACTTTAAAACTTGAATGTTTGTAACATGTTAATTCATACTTAATTTGATATGTGCATTAATATATGAGATGGAAATGGTATAATGACTTAATCCTTACTCGTAAATTATAAAGAAAATATTAATTTATGAAATGGAGGAACAATTTTGATTGATGAGAATAATATTATAGATATAATTACTAATAGGTGATAAATGAATTATGTATTTAAAAATTCTATGTGAAGTAAGTTGTGAATGTTGTGATGAATGTTAATATAAGGATTTAATAAATGAATGGTATAGGATGTGAATTGATTAATATGAATTACTTTTTACAAAATTATTTATAGATATATACTAATAATTTATTTTATTATATAAATTATATTTATTAAAAACCTACTCTTTTTACTTTATTTTTTTAATTCATATAATTTTACTATTCTCTTTGCTTTACATCATTTCTGTGGGTTATTGGATAGAGTGAGAATAAAAGAAAAGGAAGACAACAACGCAATAACGTTGAATTATTTGATTAAGAAGAAGATAATGGAAAAAGATAAGAAAATTTGTAGATGGTTTAATAAAAAAAATATTTTTTAAAATTATAAATTAGAGTTAAAATAAATTTTAAAATAAGAGTATATTGAAATAAATTAATTTTAAAAAATAAAAAATTGAAATTATTTAATTTAATTATTATTTTAATATTTTATTTTATTACATTATAAAATGTATATTAATAAAAAAATATCTATAATTAATTTATTTTTAAAAATTATAATTAATTATTTTTTATTAATTAATTAAATTGACATTTATCAAGCTAATGGATTGTGCTTGTATTTTCTTTTTCATAAATAAAAGTTTTTAAGTGAATATTTGTATAGTTTTTCATTTTTTTTTTACCTCGTATTTCACTTTAAATCCTTTCATGTGAAGAGTTAACAAGTAGGAACACAGGATTAATCTCAACAAAGCATTAAAGTAGTTTTGCACTGAAATAATTTTGTAAAATCTGTTTGCTTTCTTTCTTTTTTTTCTTTTTAATCGTGGTTTGATGAAAGGATTCGTACAGACCGTACTCTGTCCCACGAAATAATTTATAGTGTTTCTCCATTCCTTTGTGACTGCTGATACACAGTGTCAGAGTGTATCCTTGTTCTTCCCACCAACTATTGGGATAAGTATTGCAGAGAAACCGATAAACATTGCTTCCAGCCTTCATCCAGCTGTATGCAATTCATCATTTCACCTCACCAACTTGGATTTATCTGGATGCATTCAACCAAGTTGGACTCTTTTTTGACCCCAGCTCTTCAAATCAATGTAAAATCAAACAATCGTATTTTCTTCACCAAAATTTGTACATAATTGATACATGCAACTTAATACAAATGAAATCAACTTTTTTTCTGTGCAACATTACTATTATCTAAAATACTGGAAGCCCGTTCCATGTTTTCTTCTGCTATAATCTTTATATTTCTCTTATTATTTTATATACAGAGCATTAGATAAAAATAATGCTTTAATATGCTAAGATATAAAAAATATTGTGTTTATTTATAGTCGTTAAGAAGATATAGATGAAAAAATGGTACACGCTGAAACAGTGTACTAACCGGCTACGACTGTGGCAGACACTGACACGTAAAACATGAGTTTTTTCTTGCTGGCATTTGTAGATTAAAATATCTTCAAAAATAGGTTTACAAAAGACCAAAGTTTAGGCATTTTGGTACTTTCAAGTTGCAAGATGTAATTTTTTTACTACCCTTTTGCCTATATAAATGCTAGCATGTAGAGTGAGCAAATCACTAACAATTGAATTCAAACGTCCTAGCATTTGCAGGCACAGTTTCTGCAGCAATGGCATCACGCGAGCTTCTAGCCATGGGGATATTCCTGCTGGTTTGTCTTGCCAAGGTTCGCGAATTAGCATTACCTTTGTCGGATATTCAATTTTTCAAATAAAGTTCTTTTTATTTTCGTTTAGTAAAGATGAGACTAACCATTTTCCTTTTGCATTCGTTGTTGTTTTGTCATACACAGGTATCATCCGATTTTAACATAGAAAAAGAAGAACACGAACTTGACTTTCCGGATGGTCCTGTAAGTTTTATTTTCTTGGCAGAATAAAATGTTTCTTTAATTTTGTTATGTGCTTGATGTAACCATATACTTATAATATCCTTTCTGGAATTCACTTCAGCTTGTAGTGAGAGACGGGAACAGAAGGCTAATGCAAGAGATAGGTAAGCATAAGAAAAGTAATGTTTGTACATTATAAGTTTTGTGCTTCCAGTTTTAAGCATGGAATGCCCATTTCCATGTTAAACATGTTACTAACTACACAAATTAATATGTTCTTAAATGAAATGAGAAATTAATCTTTTTTGTGTTTATAGATTGTGGAGGATTGTGCAAAACAAGGTGCGGTGCCCATTCAAGGCCAAACTTGTGTCATAGGGCATGTGGCACGTGCTGTGTGAGGTGCAAGTGTGTCCCACCTGGTACTGCTGGTAATAGGGAGCTCTGTGGAACTTGCTACACTGATATGACCACCCATGGCAACAGGACTAAGTGTCCTTAGACCTTAACAAGTCCAAGCTAGGTTCAGTACAATGTAATAACAAGTCTCCTTAACTCATCCGAGCTCAAGTCACCAACAAAGTAACAAGTCCAAGCTAGGTTCAGTACAATGTAATAACAAGTCTCCTTAACTCATCCGAGCTCAACTCACCAACAAAGTTTAGTACAAATATCTGTTGTAGTTTAGTACAAATATGTGGGCTTAACAACATCTTCGTGTTTTTACTGTGGTGGTATGTATTTTCTTTAATCCATTACATAAACTTTACTCTTATATATATATATATTATGGATCTTTGATCTTTATATATGTATTTTATGTGTTATGAAGCCCAATTTTTATATTATACCTCTGTGAGGTTGGTGTAATGCAAGGCTAATTGAATCGTGTATCGTGAGTGAGCTATTGAATAGTATACGTATATACCCGTGTGAGCTATTGGCCTTTTTCAATCTTTTTGCGTTTCACCTAAAGTGGTAAAAAAAGCCAAAGGGCGCCCTTAAGGCAAGATCCCTTCCCCAAGATTAAAAATGGAAAAGCTTTAGAAAATCTAATCCCTGCAAGTACATCATACACTAGCACACAACGTCGGGTATTCTTTCATGTAATATTAAAATTGTTCCTCTTCCTAACAGCCTAAGTCTAAACAACTAGTATTCTATATAGTTACAAGATTGGAGTGCCCATATTGAATTCTTTTACTTTGAGAATCAAAAGCTGAAGATATTTGTTTGCCCAACTCAATGTTCAATCTGACTCTTTACAATAATTCAATAAAGGACAGGACTTATCGTTACCTTTCTTTTCTTGCTGGTTACCCCTTTTACTGGAGCATTTGCGGCAAAGCTTTCCATGCGTAAACATAAGGCAATTCAGGTCAAACTTAAGTTCATTTGGTATCCTTTGTTTTAGATGAAGATACGACTTGTTTCTGTACCCAATCCATGGTTTTTGCAATCTAAAATGTCTGCATAAATATTCAACTAAATCAAGTGTTATAAATGAGTATACAGTAAAAGATGAAATCATGCTTACGTGAGTGTCCGCAGGAAAATCATCTTGCTGAAGATTGAACATCAACACACAAGCCACCTACAATCAACCCAGCAATTCAGAGAAACCAACACAAAGGGGGAAAAGGCAAATAAATTTGTATTTAATTGAGTTTACAGATTTCCACATGATGTTGTTTACTTACTCGGCGAGGATGTAATCAAATACAATCATCATTGATGTCTTATTAACACAAGACATGTGCTTCGTCGGCGTGTCCGCGTCGCTGGCGATCGCGGATGTCACAAACGATGCGTTCATTGCCAGAAACAGCATCGAGGTGAGGGAGCGGCTTCGCATTCTTGCGGTTCCGGTTCGGGTTAGGCCGCCACCAACCGTTTTCGGCTTTCTCTCTTAGGGCGATAAGCAGCACTTATCGGGCGATGAGCAAGTCTGTGTGTCTATCTATCTATATGTTTATATATTTTTATAGCTTTATCTATTTATTTCTTTTGTCTCTGTTTTGTGTGTCTATTTATTTATTTATTTATTTATTTATTTATTTATCTATTTGTCTATTTATTTATTTATATTGTTTGTTTTTTTATCTTTTTTTTATTTATCTGTTTGTCTATTTATTTATTTGCCTATTTATCTATATATTTATTTATTTATCTATTTATTTTTATATTTATTTATTTATCTATCTATTTGTCTATTTATTTATTTATATTGTCTGTCTTTCTATTTTTTTGTTTATTTATCTGTTTGCCTATTTATCTATCTCTCTATTTATCTGTCTATTTGTCTATCTGTTTATATGTGTATTTGTCTATTTGCCTATCTGTCTATCTGTCATCTCTCTATCTATTTATCTATTTGTCTATGTGTCTGTCTATCTATCTGTCTATTTATCTATTTTTGTCTATCTATCTGTGTGACTATCTATCTGTGTGTCTGTCTATCTGTTTATCTGTCTGTCTATATGTCTATTTATGTCTCTGTGTGTCTGTCTATCTGTCTATTTATGTGTCTGTGTGTCTGTGGGTTTGTCTATCTGTCTATTTATTTATCTGCCTATTTATCTATATATTTATATATTTATTTATTTATTTGTCTATTTATCTGTATATCTATTTATTTATCTATCTATATGTCTATTTATTTATTTATATTGTCTGTCTCTTTATTTATCTGTCTGTCTATTTATCTATCTCTCTATGTGTCTATTTGTCTATCTATCTATCTATCTGTTTGTCTGTCTATCTGTCATCTATGTGTCTGTTTGTCTATGTGTCTATCTATCTGTCTATTTGTCTGTCTATCTATCTGTTTTTATCTGTCTATCTATCTATCTGTCTGTCTATTTGTGTGTCTCTCTATCTGTATGTCTCTCTCTATCTGTGTGTTTGTCTATCTATTTGTTTATCTATCTGTTTATCTATCTATATGTCTTTATGTCTATTTGTCTGTTTATTTTTCTATTATGTCTATTTGTCTGTTTATTTTTCTACTATGTCTATTTGTCTATCTGTGTATTTGTCTATTGATGTCTATCTGTGTGTTCGTCTATCTGTTTATCTATTTGTTTATCTGTCTGTCTATCTATATGTCTATTTGTCTATTTGTTTGTCTGTTTATCTATCTATATATGTGTCTATCTGATTGTCTATTTGTCTGTCTGTGTGTATGTCTATCTGTCTTTTTATTTATTTATCTGCCTATTTGTTTGTCTATCTATTTGTTTTTTTTATCTATTTGTATATATATCTATCTATTTATCTGTCTATCTATTTATTTGTCTATCTATTTATCTATCTGTCTATCTATTTATTTGTCTATTTATTTATCTATTTGTCTGTCTCTCTATCTGTCTTTCTGTCTGTCTATCTATTTGTCTATTTATTTATCAATTTTCAAATTTTATAATTTTAAAAAATTAGTTTAATATTTTTAAACGACTTTAAATTAAATGTAACTAAAATAAAAAAATTTATAAGAAAGATAAATATATGATAATAGGAATATAAAATTTAAGCATATTATCGTATAAACGATTTATAATTTTTTTAATCTAAAAAAAATATTTAACGGTATTTTTTAAATATACACTCAAAAATATTATTTTTGTAAATTACATAAACTAAAAATCAATTCTAAAATTAAAAAATTAAAAACAAACATACATTAAGCTTCTTATATAAAGAGAAATCAATATAGGTTTGTCTTTCTATTTACTTATAAAGAGTTTTAATTAGAAAAATGCTTTTCTATATAATTTTTCTTTGTTGAATAAATTTACTCAAACATATTCAAAAGTATAATAAATGTTTATTTTATTAAAAAAAATAACAAACATACCCATCAACTTTTTTTGGGGCAATGTTCTAACTTTGAAAGATGTGCGTGGACTCTTATTTTGTTTGTTTTTAAAATATTTGGGTTTGTGGGTCCATCTAACACCGGCCCATAACCCAATGTGACGTCCATCGGCCTATTTGATCACAGCCCACCCACCGACTCATGACGCATATCGCGTGTTCTTTACGCCTTAAAAATTATAATATCACTTGGGAGTGTTCATCACTCTAGGACAAATAAAATTAATATATAAAAAGCTATCTAATTTAACATAAAATGTCTCATTACTTTTAAGAATTATGTTTTAGGATGTTAGACAAATTTTAATTATAATTTAAGTTGATAAAATAACTAATAACACATTTTATAAAAGTATTACTACTAAATATTAGAATGGTTACAGTAATTTTTTAAAAATTATAATCAATATATAAGATAGTATTTTCATACACATATATATATATATATATATATATATATATATATATATATATAAATAAATATTTAAATATATAAAATATATTATATC
>Ga0209700_101388_pt1 | contig 50044 bp, 23 predicted proteins | sample SiratroredBW_FD_187528 | JGI IMG/M metagenome (GOLD analysis project Ga0209700, IMG submission 187528) | Root nodule microbial communities of legume samples collected from California, USA - Siratro red BW (SPAdes) (version 2) | ecosystem: Host-associated > Plants > Roots > Nodule | place: USA...
AATAAAACATAAAGATTTGATCACTTTGGTGATTACAAATCTATCATACAAATAATTTCAATAAATAAAATTATCAATAATTTGGAATTAAAATAAAACATAAAGATTTGATCACTTTGGTGATTACAAATCCATCATACAATTAATTTCAATAAAATAATCATTAATCTAGAATTAATCAAAAACATAAAGATTCGATCACTTTGGTGATTACAAATCTATCATACGATTAATTCTAATAAAATAATCATTAATTTGAAATTAACCAAAACATAAAGATTTGATCATTTCGGTGATTATAAATCTATCATAAGATTAATCTCAAGAAATCAATTAATTCATAAATTAACTAATTCTCATTAACGCAGCGGAAAATAATCATGTAAAACTCTTTCTTATAAACATATCATTATACCCACTTTTAAAACCCTAAAGGAAAACCATATGACAACTTACACTAGTGGCTGTTATAATTTGGATGGAGTTGCATGCAACTTGATCCTTGATCCATAAATAACTACATTAATAATAATGTTATAAAATTAAATCAAGACTCACCTTAATATTGCAACACAATCAAGGCTCACATTAATGGTCCCAAATTCACATAAACTTAAGTTGCCATCCAAATTTATGTAAGGTTCATTAAATTGAAATTTCCAATTTCTAGTGGTGGGGTCCACAATAGATTTCTAAAATTCAATCAATAAACCATATACATATAGTACCACACTTCATTAGTGCAATTGTTGCAAATTTTCTTCATTTAAAATCAATTTAAATTTTAATTAATTTGCAAAAATCACACAAGGGCACATTAAAACAAGAGAGAAGCATATTATGGGATTCAATCATAAATATTTCACAGGATCTTAGAATCTATGATTCTCACATAATATAAGATATTGAGGGAGACTTACCTTGATCTATGAGACATCCAATCAATTGTACTTCAATCTCCTTATCTCAATCTATCTCTTTCAGTCACTTTTATTCTACACACTTTATTGATGGTATATTGTATAGAACTCTGAGAGAGACAAAACCCTCTATTTTTATATAACCAATGTCCATCAAATTGGTTACCATCAGTTATTATAAAATAATAACCAATTTCTATTAATTTGGTTATTATTAATAATATATAATATTTGTAACTATCTCCCGACAAATTAATTACCATTATATAATTATGAAATAAATAACTTCTCATAATTATCAGTCCTTTTATTTTATTAAATCATGTACAGGCTCATAATAATATTTCACATAAGTAATGTTATAGAATAATTTATTTATTTTCTAATATCTTCTTACGGATCAGATTAATGAGGTTGCAATCATTTGGCTAGAAAAGACAAAACAAGCATTGAATGCTTAGATGAGTGTGCGGTAATAGTAATAAGACAAAATTTGCATTGTTATTTTTCTGGCATTATTTCATACTGTATGACAAAACTGTGACATGCAAAAATATGTATCCTTAAATTGTAGTGTTTTTGACAGCCATGTCTGAAAGTTACTGATTCATAAATCAAGCATTTGGACCAATCCCAAGAGAAAGTGTGTTCGTGACCGGTTCAGAACTTCCACGTATTTAGCCACAGGAACTACGAACTTCGTAAACTACGAAAACTAAGTCTTTCGATCGACCACAAATTGCAGAAACCGCGTAACCCAGTCTTCATGCACTTCGTGAATTTATACTAAACTACTTATGAGACAAAGTTAGTTTTCGAAATAGTTCCTTAAATTTATTTCGTTTTAATCTTTGACAGGCATTTAATTTTTAATTAACAAGCTAAACATGGCCTTCAACGAATCACATTAACACTAAGTGTAAGGAAAATAATGTGAGCTTTTAAAATGGAAAATATGATAGTAGAAGAGCCAAACAAAAATAACGTATTTTATAAAGATAAAAATCTTTCATTTTCCTTTCTTCGTTCTATATATTGGTGTCAAAGAAAAACAAGGTTTGCATCGCTTTCATGACTGTATATGAAGACAAGTTACACCTGTCTCCATGCGTGACAGAATACCGTCGCTACAGAAGGTTGGAAATCAGAGGTCCAAGCAGTGGACTAAACTGTTTCTACGAAACTTCATCTGAAGTAGGCATCTGTATATAATAAAAAGAGGACATAGTCTGAAAAAAATCGAAATACAGTCAAAAATAAATTTAGATGTAATCGATTTATAAGTAATCATCTTATATAAGGATAAAAATTGATATGTAATTGAATCCAAATTCTAATGAATTTATCTTACCAATCGATTAAATCAACTTTTTTGTATTAATATTATTATAATTAATAATATTATTAATAATAATATTTACATTAATAATAGTACTAATATTATTAATAATAATATAATAATATCAACAATAATATTATTAATAATATTAATAATAGTTTTCGAATTGAATCGCTCTCAAAACTGTGTTAATAAATTAAATGTATTCTTTACATTTGGAGAAGTTCAAAGCATTGTTATTGGTATAGAGTTTGAAAAAGTCAAGGTTTCTCAATATATATAATTCTAGCCACAGAAATATTTCGTTTTTTAGATAATGTTTGAAAGTTTTATTATTTTAGTAATGTTGGATTTTTATTTTTATTTTTTTTTAATTTAGGTTAGGTGTATGTCTAGAACTATTGATTGTATAAAGATAATTTACAATGTAGATTGTAATAAGCAATAATTAAAAAAACAAGTCACTTTATAATTCCTTTTTGGTTGGTTAGTATAGTAAGTTTGTGAAAATTGGATGTCTAACGTAGTTAGATGTTAATGTTTATAATATATTGAATGTCTAACTCGTCATTTCAATAGTTGTTGAAATAACAGAGCATTAAAGACAAGTTTCTTAAACTTAGTTTCAAAAATACAATACAAAGATTAAAAGATTGCAAAAAGGTGTGATATTATTATCATATCAATTAAACTTTAATTAATGAGGTAATTCCAAACTTGGTATCTTTAGTGTGTTAAAGGAAAACATTATTTGTAGTTTTGATGAAATATGTTGTTGATAAATTGCACTTATAATAAAATAGTTTATTCAGACTCCAAAATATGTAAAGATATTTTACAGACTAAAGCATTCTATCACTAATGGTTCATTGGTTCATATTACAAAGATATATTTGTTTGTATTCAAAACTATTTGTTGTATAAACCATTCAAAGTTTCATCAATCTAATTTGATATTATTTTTTTACAGAATTTGTTAACTATATTTTCAAATGAATCCAATGATTTTAGATAGCAAACTCCAAAGTACTTTTTTAGGGTATTCTACATAACATGTTTTTTAGAATACAAGATTGTTCGTTCTTTAAAGCAATAAAACTTTTTATATATGCAATTTTCCTTTACAAGATTTATTAACTAATTTTTCAAACTTCTCTAATGACAGTGAACCATAGATAATTGATTTGGATACACTGATAATGTTTTAAACTATGATATAACAGTAACTCCACTCAAAATAAACAGTACAACCATTTTGCCAACCATAAAGAAGTAGATAGTATGTTTTTTCTTGATAATTTTACATGTTTCTCCTTCATATTCATAATCATAATTATATTGATTATATTTATTGTAAAGAATCGAAATCAAAATAGAACAAGTTTTGCTAATTGCTGTCAGAACTACTATGATTAACCGTTGTTCATTCTGATTTGGATTCTTTATTGGTTTTAATTATATAATTATATAATAAAACCCATTTTATTAAAAAATACATAAATAACTTAAATACATAAAAGTATTATTATTCAATTTTACAAAATCAAATATTTACAATAAATCTTAATTATATTTTATAAGTTTAATATAATAAATATATTCAATTTTTTAAAAGTGTAATGGGTTGCACCGGTAAAAACAAAAAAAAGAACAAAAAAAATACTAGTAGAAGTGTTGTGCAGTAGGGAGAACAAAGAGAGAAGAAGCATGAGTATGAGCTAGAAGAGGTTGGTAGGGACATGGGGTTGTTCTTGTAATTTCCGAGGTTCCACTTTTTACTAATTTATGAATATTTATATGTCTCTTCTGTTTGTACCGTACCATATCATGCTCTCAAGACAACCGCACTCTTTTCCATTCCTAGCAGACAACATAGATTAACATCTGCACATAAAAACAGCGCATTTCCTTTTCGTTTCATCAGTTTGTGTCATCATGACTTGCAATCATCCTATGAACTTTGTTTCTATGATGATAGACAAGGAACATGTTGCGTGTCTTTGCAAGTTTCATCCTAGATTGGGTTTTGCTACTTCTAGGTGGAGAAAAAAAAAGTGAATATTTGTTCATTCTTTTTCAACATTTTTCCAATTTTATGGTTGAAAAAGCTTTAAATGTGTTACTATGAAAAAAAAAATAATAAACAAAACCAACAATTCTCAAATCTTGTAAATTTGGTTTTGTATTAAAACCAACCTTCCAAAACCCTTGTTGGTAGCTTGTTCAACGAAGATACAATAATGTTTGCAACATTTTGGCAAACCCTAAACATATACTTAGTAATTTCAATCATACTTCTACTTTTTTTTTTCTCACTTACACAATTCTAATGTAGTGTGTATGGCACTCTAAGTTGGTGTTTAATGTCAACTTCTATGTAAAATTTATCAAAAATATCATTTGAATATTTTTTTTCTATTATCATATCTTATTATTTACAATCTATAATTACTTTGATTCTCAATAAGTGTTTTATATTTCCATAAATAATAACTTTGGATTTTAAAAAAATAAACCCAACAATATGTGATATAATCATCAATAAAAATAATATAATATTTATTATCAAATTGCTTTCCAAGCTATTTGAAAAAAATTGCTTTCTGACTTGTCTTCAATCATTGAACTTGCTGAGAAGTTGTATTTTATTTACTATACTCATGAACTGATCAACATAGCTTTTACTTGTTTTTTTCCCCTTCATACTTTGCATACCTTGGTAGATTTAGAATTCATAATTCTATTTTTGACATAATACAGAAAAAATTGTCTTTGCCCTTTTCTTGTCTTTCTCTCCTTGTAATATTTCATTTGAACCACAAATTTTCAGTCAATTTACAAAAAATCATAATCTTCTTCTACTCTCTCCAAAAGATTTTAAAATAACACTGATTATCCTTATAGTTCATAACTCATATTCCTCTACATAAAAAATTTAGTGGTGAATTCACATTGTATTTATCTCATTTTGTTAGTGTTTCTTTCAACTCACATATCGCTCAAAAGATAAAGACTCTCTTGATATCAATTAATTAATTGCTGAAACAACACTCAATAAATTAAAAAAAAATGTAAAATAATGATTTATACTTTACTGATTTATTTATTTAATGAAGCTGGAAAGCAACTACGTTTCCTACCATCTCATATTTTTCAAGACAATATAAACATCGATAATCAACAACAACAAAAAAGTCCCAATTATTTAATATAAAATAAATAGGATAAAATATCTATATATTGCATTTATTATGCCAAACACAGTTTCACCAGTGTAATAGAGAGAGAAAATTAGCAGTACTAGTTGCATTCTTTACACATTTCTTTGGCTAGAAAGTTGAGTTGCCATATATGTGAGTTTGAGTTCAACGTGATTCTCTTCAGAAGTGAAAGAAAGAGTCTTTTAACGGCTCAACCTCCCTTCACCTGTTACCATGGCTGTGGCGAGTCCTATGCCTGCAACTCCACCACAGATCAATCCAACGAACAAGCTTCGTGATATTGGTATTCCTGGAATCATGACTAGTAGGAGAGAAATTGTAAGAGAGCTTAGTCCAAGCATGGTTAACGATACAATCTATGTTGCTGTGGCAAAAGATGTGAAAGACAGCAAACTAAATCTCATATGGGCAGTACAAAATTCTGGAGGAAGAAGAATTTGCATCCTTCATGTTCACGTGCCAGCACCTGTGATTCCTATGAGTAAGCTTGTAACATGCTTGTGCACTTGCAATTGTTTGTGGTGTTTGATAAGTTCAACCTTTTTTCCTTTCTAATGTTTCAATCAAAAGATGATGTGGTTTTTGATTATCATAACTTGAGTACAAATCTTAGACTTTTGATTGATTGTGCCTATGAACGTTATTATTCTTACTCGGTTGGTGTGAGTATATATTACGTTGTTGACCATTTTTTTTTTTTTCTTGAAATTACCAGTAGATTTGAACTAAAACTCAGAATGGCCAAGAAGATAATGAGTCCTTCTTTAGAAATTCTAATTATAATCAATAGTTTTTGTTTAAAGTTTAGTGTATAAAGAATACTTGAGAAACCACGATGTGGCTTATGATTTATCGTGTATGTTTTTTATCGTTTCCTGAAATATATAATTCAAGGACTAGATTTAACTTGGTTTTTTTGGTTATTTTGATAGTGGGTGCTAAATTTCCTGCAAGTGCGCTGAGAGAGCAGGAAGTTCAAGATTATCATGAAAAAGAAAGGCAAAAAATTCAGAAGACTATGGATTCTTATCTTTATATTTGTCAAAGAATGGGGGTAATTTTTCTAGATAACCTTAATTTTTCAAAACTTTTTTTTTTTTTGGCTAATAATTTTCTGATATAGGTGCGGGCATGGAAACTACACATTGAAATGGATTGTGTAGAAAAAGGGATTGTAGAACTCATCCACCAGCATGGCATACAGAAGCTTGTAATGGGAGCAGCATCTGATAAGTACCATTCTAGGTAAGTAGCTAGCCAAATTATCTGTTTGAAATTTGTAGCATTTTGTTAACCATGTTATGATTTCACACTTTTGAATTACTATTTCTCAACATTCTTAGTTATGGAGCTTAGTCTTCACCTATACCTATTTGATTTTATTCCCCTCTTGAAGGCTTTGCTTCATAGAAAATTTTATAGCCCTTCTGAAATTTTATATTCTTGTTGTTTATAACGAGCTTCCACTTGCATGATATTGCAGGAGAATGATATCCCTCAGATCTAAGAAAGCTATATATGTATGTGAACAAGCTCCAGCTTCTTGTCATATACAGTTTATCTGCAACGGATACCTCATACACACAAGGTATGTGGTGTTACGAATACTCGAATAGTGGTGAGTACTGAATTCCAAGGAATAGTGTCACAAGAAGATAAGTGTAGTTTTAGAGAAAGCTTCATAGGAATTTAATAATTTCAGAAAGCTTGTCTTTGATTTTTGTTTGAACTTTGATTTGTTGTACTATCCCAATAGTATTTTATCATATTATTATATTTGGTACTGATACAAGTGCTATATCAACTCAGGGATTGCAGATTGGATAGAGGGAATGTAGAGGTCGTATCTCCTTCTGTTCAGCAAATAGCAAACTCTGAAGTTGAGCATTCACCTAACATAGGATCCCCATCCACAGTGAATCGTTGGAGAAAACTAACTAATCCCGGACAAGAGTCATTTCCTAGAGTTAGGACTATCAGTGATGGACATAGGAGGAGCATTGGATCTGTTTCTTCTTTAGAAGGGTACTTAACTCCTCAGAGAAAGTTCGGTAAAGAAGCAAGTTGTGATGAGTTAGGTGGGCCGTCACGGCGGAGTCCTTCAGTATTCTCAATGTGCTTTGAGAGTTGTTCGGATGATCCAGAATTGATGATCCCAAATTTGATTAGCAATGGCAGTGAGAATGTATTAGACTTTTCATTGAATGACTTTTCTCTTAATAACAAGGATTTTCATCATTCACCATCTCCAAGTGTACTGGTATGCACACTTTCCTTTTTCAGAATTTATATGTCTGCTTTGGGGGCATGTTATGTTTCTTTTTGGCTTTTTTGTGATTGATGAAGAGCCATTCTTGCTTAATTTTGCATTGATGGATAGTCATACTGTGGACCTGAGCTTTATGATAATGTTTTAAAATTGTAATTGAACACTAGCAGGATGGAGGAATGGATGATGCTCTCTATGGTCAACTTGAACAGGCGATGCTTGAGGTTGCGAATGCTAAGCATGAGTCATATCAAGAAACTTTTAAGCGTGTGAAAGCAGAAAGAGAAGCCATTGATGCTGTACGCAAGGTAATTTTCTTATGTTGAGTACTTATTATTTTTCTATGTGTAAGATGGTCATGTTTGTGAATCATCACACCAAGTTAATTCTAGGTGTTTCTATCCAGTTTTTTGTTTTTCAAATTATTCTAAGTGGTAAAGATTTTATCAGATCTAAAGAATAAGATTGTATTAGCTAACCTTAAACAAACCTCAACTGATCCTAGGATCATTTGAATGGACAAACATCTTTTTAGGTTGTCTTAGTTCTGAATTGCTAGTTGTTATATACTATAACTATAATCTTTCTGAACCTCCTACTTGACAGGCTAAAGCCATTGAAAATTTGTATCAAGAAGAGCTAAAACTAAGAAAAGAACAAGAGGAAGAAGTGCAGAAAGCAAATGAAGAACTTGATAATATGAAGAGTCAGATAAACAAAGTTAATGAGGAACTCCTACTCGCCTTAGATCAGAAATTATCTCTAGAGAATCTAATTGCATCAACTGAACTTATTATAAAGGAGTTGGAGCTGAAGCATATATCTGCTGATGAGCTGTCTCAAAAGTACAAGAATGAGCTAGATGATTTGCAAATGCAGCGTGATAATGCATTGGGAGAGGCCGAGGAGTTAAGGAGAAAACAAGGGGAAGCCTCAAGCACTCATGGGCTTCAACTCTTATCAGTATTCTCCTTTTCAGAGATTAATGAAGCAACAAGAAACTTCAATCCATCCCTCCAGATTGGACAAGGTGGATATGGAAGTATATTCAGAGGTACCTTACGTCACACTGAGGTGGCTATAAAAATGTTGAGTCCTAACAGCACCCAAGGTCCAGAGGAGTTTGAACATGAGGTATGATGGTTTCGTTACAGTTCTACTTGATATTTTGTACATCATTGTAGTGACACAAACATACTTTTAGATCCCATTTTGAACAAAATCTTAGTGTTTTTCTGTCACATAATTTATTGCATCTCATGTTTCTTTCTCCCAGTTATACAAACTACTTCTCTGATATGGTTTTGTTTGTTTGTATCAGGTTGAAATATTGAGCAAGTTAAGGCACCCCAACCTTGTGAAACTTATAGGGACCTGCCCAGAATCCTGGACTCTTGTATATGAGTATTTACCCAATGGAAGCCTTGAAGATCGTCTCAACTGCAAGGATAACACACCTCCATTATCATGGCAAACTCGAATTCGCATTGCTGCAGAACTCTGCTCGGCTCTCATCTTTCTTCACTCAAGTAAACCTCACAGCATAGCACATGGTGATTTGAAACCAGCCAACATTCTCCTTGATGCAAACTTTGTAAGCAAGCTCAGTGACTTTGGAATCTGTCGTATATTATCTTGTCAAGAGGGTTCAAGTAGCAGCACTACACAGTTTTGGAGAACTGTTCCAAAGGGAACTTTTGTGTATGTGGATCCTGAATTCCTTACTTCTGGTGAACTCACACCAAAGTCGGATGTTTATTCATTTGGAATCATTCTATTGAGATTGATCACTGGGAAACCAGCTCTGGGAATAACAAAGGAAGTGCAATATGCATTAGATAGTAGAAAGTTGAAATCCATCTTGGATCCATTGGCTGGGGACTGGCCTTTTATGCTAGCTGAAGAGTTGGTTCGCCTGGCTTTTAGGTGTTGTGAGATGAATAGAAAGAGCAGACCAGATTTTTATCCAGATGTTTGGAAAATACTGGAACCAATGAGGGCTTCTTGTGGAGGCACCAACACCTTTCAACTTGGTTCTCAAGGAAAATGCCAACCTCCTCCATATTTTATTTGTCCAATCTCTCTGGTCGGAAACTCATTCTATCCCCACATGTTTATCATCTTTTCTAATAATGAAGTCTTCAAACAAAGTCATGAATCCCAATGGTCAAATTTCATAGAAAATTTAATCAAAAATTGTGACACTTTTTGCTAATTGTTTCTAACCCATGATTAATGTGTGTACTAATTTTGTTCATTTCCCTTCTTGCATTGCACTTCACAATTGTCTATTCAAGTACTTTTAGAATAAACCATCTATTTTATACGAGACACATTAAAAGTCATAATCCTTGAATATTTTGCAGGAAGTCATGCAAGATCCACACGTGGCTGCAGATGGTTTTACTTATGAAGCTGAGACTATACGTGAATGGCTGAAAAGTGGTCATCACACTTCACCAAGGACAAACTCTAAGTTAGCACATCACAACCTTATTCCCAACCACACTCTTCGCCATGCAATCCAGGACTGGCTTCGAACTCACTGATCTGCATACTTGTCATTTTTCTTTTTGCTTCTTCATAGTTGTAGTTCTACCTCTTTATATGTTAAATCTCTAGGAGAATAGCTATCACTATCATCTTTGCTTTATCTTCAAATCATGTAAACAACATTTTTATACCCTACATGTTGTATAGGTTGGTGCTTATGTACATCTTGAGTTCTTGCAAAAAGATTGCGTATGTAGATATGGTTATACCATCTTATGTGGTTATCTTTGGCAATGAGCAATGCTATTTGTTAATCTTAACCATTCAAGGAACATTCAGAGTTTATATTAACGTAAAATACATATTCCAAAATCAAATAGATAACAGAGTAAAATATTAATTTTAACTAGTAACTGAAATATAAGGCGTACAAGTCTCCTATTCAATCTATAATTGTATTATTGAATCGATCAACCGACTATTCCACGTCACTGATATGATTTCAAAGGTCGACCGAGAATTTGACACTTTAATAAGAAACATTTCTAATTACGTGTAAGTGACAGTAGACACGTGACGATTATTATCTAAAACACGCAAAAGAAACATATAGGAAGTTCTTAATAATTTGAAAAACTGACTCACTTACTAAAAGTCCATTTAAGAATTTACAAAAAAAAGATGATTCAAAGACATAAAATACTGTTACTTTAATCCAAAACATTCTATAATACAAAGAGTTAACAGCGGTTCGCTGCCTGCGACGTGGTGAGAAGTCCACTGAACCTTATGATTTAGAGGAAGAATAAATTGTAACAAGGTTTTCGTAGGTGAACCTGCGGAAGGATCATTGTCGATACCTCAAACAACCAGTTCGACCCGTAAACGCGTTCACATCAACACCATAAGACAGACCCCGGCTCGGAGTATTTATATTAAACCAAGAGTATAAGAGATAGCAACATCTGAAACTTAATAAATATTAAACCAAGAGTACAAGAGATAGCAACATCTGAAACTTAATAACTCAAGAGGATAAGAGATAGCAACATGTGAAACTTAACTCAGAACCGATCGAAGACATGTAAGTTATCTAAGCTAGCCGGACGTGCAAAAGAACAATAATTATAATAAGATAAGAGGAAAGGAAAAAAAATCTTACATAAACATACCATTAAAATCGTTAAGAAAATATTAAAGCAAAATTCTCATTTTTTTCTCCTTTTTTAAAAGATTTTTCTTAGATACATCAGTACTAATTTAATGAAATGAAGGAAAATTACTATAATTGTGATGAACACGACACACATCAATTATTTAGGAAGGAAAAACATTAAACAGTTTTGAACCCAAAGAAAAGCAAAAGTGAAACACATTTCTTTTGTCCCATAGCATAGTAAAGCACTTATTTATTAATTCAAACCTGTGTGAACCCCAATGGATTCATTCAGGTATCTGTCAAATGACCAGTGCGGCTTTGTTTGAATTGGTGCCAAAAAACTTGCATTTTTACTATTGTGATTCCACATTCATGTGCTGTGTGCACACATAATTTTGGGAAAATGTTTAATTGCAATTTTAATGCTAATATTTTATTTTATATTAATTTAATCTTTTATTTCAAATTTTTATTTAAAAAAAATTTACCAAAGGACCGACCTATAAGGTACTATGGTGTCCATACTCCTATGATCAGTTCGGATTAAAAAAACTAAATCTAATAAGATTAATTTGGATCACAATTTGATTTTCAAAATCAAGAAGACCTATCAAAAATCTCAAACGTACATTTTCTGAACTCAATAATAAGTTAGAACAACACGTAAATAAAGTCTGGTTATATTGTAACCGACATCTGTAGACCATGAAAATAAAGTATAATCCAATACAAAATGAAAGGCTAATCCAACTTCAAAATTATCCAAAAATTTTGATCTACAAAAATTAAGTGCTCATAATGACTAAATGAAAGACAAGACCGCTCCTATTACAGGATCATCATGAACTTTCACTCATCATCATCCTCATCATCGCCAGCAGCAGAGTTGAGAGCCTGCAAGCGAGCAACCAATTTAGCTTTTCTCTCCTCATAAGTGAGTTTCTTCAGATTGTACCTGCACAAAGATGCAAAACTCTCAGTAACATCCTCCATACTAAAATCTAAATTACCAAAAATGTTCAGAATGTCAACCATGTCAGAATCCCACAACTTGAAATATAACAAAAATTGAGTATATAAGTGAAATGCAAACAAACTATTATTAGTGTAATTTTTGAGTTTTGACAAAAATAATACACAGATAATTCTAATTTAATAACTATTTCAGTAGAAGCATTTTTTTATGAAGTTATTGAATAATGTAAAAATGGTAAGTCTAACCTGATATAAATTAATCACTTCCATGAGTTGGGTATGACCATTTTTATATAAAACTAAGAGTGAATTAAATTAAATCTACCTCATACAATCATACATAATTATAGGACTGATTAAATTTTATGTAACTTACAAAAGAAATGTGATTCTTAATTCATAATCCCAACCTTACATAACAAGACTTAATGATTAATATTTTACTGATTTTTTTTAACATAAAATGTCATCTCACTATATATATATATATATATATATATATATATATATATTATTTAACATAAAGAGAACATGTATCTCATAAAATAAACTAATCCATAATATTATTATTAAAATAACATTAGATTTAATAAATTTCAATATTAAATCACCTATATATCCATGAAAGTACATACTTCCAAATCAATTATTCAAAATCATATGGAACTAGTACCAATAAGAGAACAAAAGCTAGCTAAATAGCAGAAACTAGACAAACAGCAAATGATTAGAAACTAGATAAATATACAACCAATCCAGTAACAGCTCGAATTCAAATTGCCAGAAATCAAGTGACAAAATAGATATATGCATTTCACTGATTATAGAATCTGTATATATTCACAAAATCATCAGTCATTTACCTCTTGTGCTCCTTTGGTGCCTGTTTCTCGGATTTCTTGACAGTAGGATCAGCTCGGATGGCAGCATGAACCTTCTTATACAGATCCTCCAGACCATCAGGCTCTATTCCCTGCTTGATATAAGCACTAAAGTGTGACTGGTATTTCTCTGGTTCATCTTCCATCAATGTCTGCAGAAGATATAAAATAGTTTGTCAGAACTTATTTTCTTAAATAGTTGTAACACTGTACTAGACATTTCAATAGAGTGGTACTAAATAGAATCTTTGTCTGTACCTTTATATAAGCAGCAACATGTCCACCAAAGACATATTTGCGATGAACCTCGGCATCAAGCTCCTTCTTATCCTTGTCAAAGCCAGCAAACCTTTTGTCACTGTGAGGGATGTCCAAACCCCCATCGAGAGCTCCCTGTAAACACAATTATTCAATTTGTCCATTAATGAACACAAAATCACACCAATTAGCATTCTAATGTAATAGATTAGATATTGTAATAGATTACCTTAAGGGCACCAAAGACACGATTGCCCGTTGTAGTCCTAATAAGGCCAACATCAAGAAGAGCACGGAATGGCCTCCTGGTATCGGCCGGTTCCACTGAATAATCCTCTCCAGTGGCCTAAAAGGAAACAACCAATTAACATAGAAAGATGTGACAAATACAAAAACACAGAGCATAGCAAACTCGTAGATACCTCAACATTTCCTTCGTACTCTTCATCCATTTCAAGCTTCTTAAGCACTCGACGGGCCAACAAGAGTCCAGTGCAATAAGCTGAACAAAGCAAAAGGGTTAAAAGATAGACACAAACCTTGGGTGAGAAAATGGTTGAGATTGAGACTTCCTCACAGTACCTGCAGCATAGTTTGTAAGGCCTACTTTGAGACCATAGTGTGGCAGCTCATGTGCATATGCAGCAGCAAGAACATTATCACCAGCAATAGTAGCAGATGTTATTTGCGCAATGATGTCCTTGTTAGTCTAATAACGAGTTAAGGTTCATGCTGACAGAAAAACTTCAACTGATAAAAGAAATTCAGTTATTCACATGATAAAACACACAATTCAAGCAGATATAACAATTTCTTCATAACAGTAGGATACAAATCGAACCACAAAGCGATATTTTGGTGTGTTGTATTTGTTCTTATCCTGGTTGATTAACCGAATCCTGGCTCGGTAATCAGTTTTTCCCTCTGCAGTAAATAAAATCACAATTACAAACAAAGTATGCAACCAACAAAACATACATTGAATACAATGGAACAAAACAAACAAATAAAACACCTCTTCTTCTCTTGAACTTCACTTGGTATCTCTTGAAGTAAGCCCTTGATTTCTGAGCCTTCACAAACGCCTTTAACATGCACCAAAAAATGTTGATACAGATTATGTAAGAAAAATATATAAAAGCATAAAAACCACCAAACATAAAAACTCGGAACACACAAATCATAATGGGAACAAAAATCAAAATTTCCCCCTTCGGCTAAGCTCACAAACTATAAATGCATAACATGGGAACAAAGCTGAATCGAAACATGAATAAAATTCAGAATCTACAAAACAGTGAAGAACGATACGCACCATTGCTGTGAAGCTCGCTCCTTCAGACGGAAGTGACGGAAGAGAGTGCAGAGGAACAAGGGTTTTGGTTATAACATGTGTTTTATAAATGGGTCGGGTCGTCATGTTCTTAGGGCTTTATTGGGCCCAGTGATTTTGGATTTTTTGGGCTGTTGGGCTTATTGCTTTGGTGTTAGGTATTCTAAATTTGGACGGCTTCTTCTTGCACCTCCATACCATCTTCCTTCACTGTCTGCAATAGTTCTCTTATAAAGGTTTGGAGATGTGATATGCTGTTAGAGTGTGGGGATAAAATGAAAATATGAAGATATAGGATTATATAAGGATAACTAGGAAATTTCACATTTAATTTAACTTAAAGTTAGTTTTGAAAATTTATGGAGGGGCAGGGACAAGTCGTCCTATATTTACTGGTAAAATTTTCGATATTGGTTGCTAAGAAAATATGTTTTTAATTATTATTGTGCTGACTTTTGAATTAATGTCACTCAATTATTAAAATTTAATTTAGAATTAATAATATATATATATATATATATATATATACACGCCTTATTATTTTGTTTTATTTTAAACTATCAGCTAATCATATTTGTTTGAAAAAATAAAAACTATTTAGGAATTCAATCTAGTGAAAAATAGTTTTAATTTCAAAGGAATCCATTTTACGGTAAAAGTTAATATATAGATAAACTATTAAATATATATACGATATTAGTACATGTTATTTTTTTCTGAAAGTAATAAATAATATTATTAGAGACTTTGAACTCACACCATACGATTTTTTTTTAATATAATTTATTTAATATTTTCATCATGAACATGAACTCGTCAATTAAACTTCTAATACAATTGATTCAGTTACGTGTTCGTTATAATTTTGACTAATTAAAATTAGTTAAAAATTCAAACCTCGTATTAGAATTTATAATGATTACAAGTTTGAAGAGAAGACTGGTCCGAGCGCTGTGCCATCTTAACTGTACGGTTCATACGGCACTGGAGACTAGTTTAGCCGGTGTGACCTAAGCGTGTTGTGATGAAAGAAAGTGGAGAACTAGGTTTTGTGGAGGGACACGTGGCATGTGGTAAGTGAAGGGACACCGTACTGAAGCATAATAATTAAGCTTTATGCAGTTGTTGTTTCGTGGAACCTCCATTATTATATTCTAATCCAATCTTCACTGTTTTTTCAATGATGTGATAGTAGTGTCTAGTGGAAAAATTGTACTCATTGCATATTTTATAGCAGTACTTTTTTTTTATATCAGCAACATATTTTATAGTGTGCTGGGTAAAGAAGAAAAAATTAAAAAAGGAAATAAATGAGAAAAACATAAAAAAAAACTTTATTTTATTAAAAAATAAAATTATGTTTTTTTATTATTTAAGTTAGAAAAATAAGAAACACTGTTGTATTACCATTAATTTTATTAAGTTGAAACTATTTATTATTGATATTGCTTTTTAACTATATTTTAATTTAATAAATTATTTTTAAATATTTTTTTCTCTGTTTGCTATGTTTTATTACTTCAAGTTTAGTTAGTTAAAATTATATTGTTAGAGGTATGAAAGTATTATCCACTTTATAATCAATAAACTTTTTTTAATTGTAAGAGGATGTTTATAAACTATTTTTTACAACAACCTTTTTAAAGTGTGAAACTTTTAAGTTTATTTAAACAAACCCATCAATAAAATTATCTCAAATCATCTTTTTTTTCTTTCACATATAACATTAAAGATTTTAATATTAAGTGTGATGAGACTGTATCACTAAAATCAATTATTATATATATAAGATACTGTCGACGTAAAATCAAGTGACTAAACTATAAGATGTCTTACTAAATTGTGAGAAAACAACGTTTATACATCATTTTTTACTTAAATATTTTAATAAAAGGTTTTAAATAATTCGGTGTCACTTTTCAAACAATATTTTTCATTGAGAGTACAAGCATAACGATACAGTAATATATTTATAAAATAATCATTTTATGTTTTGCATTAAAACGAGTGTATGCTTGCTAGTTTTATCTATTTTTAAGTCTTAAACCTAATTATTTAGAATTTAATTAATTGTCGGACGTGTCGAGTCTAAGATTTGGTATACACTTAATATGCAACTGTTTTTATTTTAAATTTATTATAAAACAATCACTTTATATTTTCCAATAAAAAATGATTGTATGCTTGTTGGTAGTTTTTATCTACTTTTAATTGCTAAACGTAATTATTTAAAATTGAGTTAATTATCACGCATGTCCAGTTTAGGTATGATATACACTAGGACGCAACTCTTTTTTTTTAGTCAATATATTTAGTTGTTAGTTATTCTCATATTTTTGGACTATATGGATTTTTATTTGTATGGGGCATTTAGTTTATAATTTTCCCATTTAAAGTGACAACATTATGAGTAGAAAAACATTTCTCATATTATACTCTTTATTTTATTTCATGTCAATAATAATTTTGAGGAATTAAACTTGTTTTTTCAGCAGCAAAATAGTGAGTGAAAAATCATTTAGTGGTTAATATGACCATCTTATATGTTAGAAGTATTGGCAAATAATTAAAATATATGCTTAAAAGTATTGTGGTGCTCAAAGATAAACAACAAAAGGAAATAGAGATAATGAAGTTGAATAATTTGAAAGCTATAAACTATTTATTTAAAGTATTTGATCAATGTATAATAATTGAAATCATTCTCAAAAGAAACACGTGGAGATATTATAAACCTGTTTGAAATGAAATATTACAATAACGTGAGTACTCAAATTACCTGTGATAAAAAACCATGTAAAGATCCTGATGAAAATAAAATTAAAACACGTATTACAAGCACATTATGGATAAGTAGTGTCATATTTTGGGAGTTTATACATCTTATATTTTAGGATATTTAGTTTGTAATTTCCCAAGGCCAAAACATTACGAGTACTAAAAGAAAAAACATAACATTTATCATGTATAATACTAAATATAGGTTGTTACAAATTAGTATGAAAAGACATGAGCCAATAATTTGTAGTTATAATTTTTTCTAAAAAATAATTGGACGGTTTTACATTAATTTTACTGCACATATAGGAAAAAATATTTACTTACATGTAAAAACAAAATATAAAATAATTAGAAAACAAATTTATTTTGGATTTTTTTCAAGATCACAAAAAATATTTTTTTAAAGTTAAATAAAATTATTATGGGCAATTAAATTTTAAATATTATATGCATATTTAGAATTTAAAGTTAATATTAATAATAACTTTATATGATAAGTTTTCTTATAACATTTATGAATTTCAATATAAGATTCTCTATTACATAAAAAGAATCAGCACACAAAGAATCAACACAAGTAAAAATAAAGTAATTTAATTGAAGTGTAAATAAACTTTTATCTAATTTAATAACATAATTTATTATCACAAAAATTAAAACTCTCAATTACAATACTCAAATATCATTACATAATAACAGTAGACACTCTAATTTCATATGACAACAAAAAACTAAACATACTATTAAAATTATCTTCTTTTTTTTTTTATAATTTTTACTAGACAAATGTTTTCAACTAGATATTCTTAGAAAGTTAGACAATTTAAAAATACTTATAATGATAACAAATATTTATAATATAAAAATCATTTTTTTTTACTGCAAGTGTCAGTTATATAATATGAAACTAATTAGATCAACTAAACTCAAACGAGGTTTTTTTATTATATCAATCAATAATTTAAAAAGTATTTAAATACATAGAGTATTCAAATGAATTTTTAGTTTTTAGCAAATAATGTACTATATTTATTTAAATAATGAATTTTTATAATATTTGAAACCAACACTACATCCCATTTTACATTATTGTTTACGGATTTCCAAAGGCAACTCTAATAATTTTTATACCAAGAAGCTGTATATTGCATACGAAAGATAGAAATAAATAAATAAATAAATAAATATTTATTAATTTATTTACCGTACATTACAAAAGTTACATATGAATAACTTGTCAGAGGTAAAAAAAATGCAAAGATCGAATCGCAACACAGAACATGGCACCGTGGTGGTGGTCACAGTCATCAACTCTAGAACACTCACCATGTTCCCACGCACTTTTTTGGTCTTTTTTTTTAGTTCCACAAACGACAAAACAAAAATTAAGAAAACGAAATGATAATAATGAATAAAATCTACTACCCTTTTCTTCTCTCTTTCCCACCTCCACTTATTCCTCTCCATTTTCCTCTGTCTGTTCCTCATTTTCTCTCTGAAAAACAGAAAAAAAAAACATTTTTTTGGCTTTCACTGATACCCCTTTTGTTTCTTCTTGAATTTTGCATCAAGGGCCTTAGCTCTCAGCATGGTTTCACTTGGAGCTGTGCATAGTGTGGTCTATGTGCTCCTGCTTTCAGTCACTTTGGTTTGGGGAGGGGTTTTGGGAGGGGACATAGTCCACCATGATGATGTTGCTCCCATAAGACCTGGTTGTGACAACAACTTTGTTTTGGTAACAATTTTTCTCCTTTGTGTGTTGTTCTTCTCGTGAATTGTAAAATTGGTTGTGGAATGTCACACTCCTCGTGGTTTTCAACATTTGTTCTTGGCCTTGATGCTTGCTTAGTGGGAAAGTTATAGAGAAGGATTTGGAAACATGGGAAAATCCCTTTGTTTTTAGGGACATGAAAATTGGAGAGTTGGGTGGGTTTTATTTAGAAATTCAGAAGTATATGTACGTTTGGTATTTGATTTGAGTTTTCATTGTGGAAAGATGATCTGTCTTCAATGGTGCTTCGGTGTTTGCTCAATCCTTGCTTAAGTTTTAGAGGTTGCGTGTTAAGTTGTTTTGATTTTCCTTTTCTAGATTCCATGCCATATTGCTTATTTGGATACTGTAGTAATTCCATTTTTGCCTCATAGTTGGTGGGTTTCTAGCTTTTCCTTTGGAGATCTAAGTTTGTTATGTGGTGAGAGATTGAGAGTTGCTGATTTTGTGTAATACACTAACATCTTTTATTTGATATGTAGATTTTTTTATCGTTTTTTTTTTTGCATAATAATTTTGTCATGCAAACTTGCATCATCACACTTGAGCTGGATGCAGATGTTGTTTTTTACATACTACAGAAAGAACTGAATTTGTCTATGTTCTTCTCCAAAAGCTTTTATCCTTTAAAATTTCTGCAATTCAGTGCCTTTTTTTATTGACCTTCTTTGGTGGTTAGCTTAATGGTGAAAATAGGGATTTTTTATTTGAGTGCACCCAAAATTTAACCAAGAAAAAAGTTTGACAGTAGCCAGCAGATTGGGAGCTATATTTTAATATTTGACTAGGAACGATCTGATTCTGAAAAATCTTTAAGCTTTACGATTCTAGCAACTGCTATGCAACCTATTCCTATTTTCTTGAATTGTGTGTTGCCATATATACATATATATATGCATTTTTTTTCAACAGCTTTGATTAATTGCTTCTTTTCTGTCTAGGTAAAAGTCCCCACTTGGATTGATGGTGTGGAAAAAAGTGAGTATGTTGGTGTTGGTGCAAGATTTGGCCCTACATTGGAATCAAAAGAAAAACGTGCCAATCTTACCAGAGTTGTCATGGCTGATCCTCCTGATTGTTGTACAAAGCCTAAGAATAAAGTATTGGAATTAACTATTAAGTTGTATATCTTGCCAAATGCAACTTTACTTGCATGTGAAACATAACTGTTCAGATTGAAAGCACTAATTTTATACATTTACTAATTGGTATTTTGTATTACTTTCCACCATTAGCTCACCAGCGAGATAATTTTGGTGCACCGAGGAAAATGCAGTTTCACTACAAAGGCGAATATTGCTGATGAAGCTGGTGCTTCAGCCATTCTCATTATAAACTACCGTACAGGTGTTTGCATTTTCCTTTCAATGCCTTTTGAGATCATATAGCATATTTTGTTTATTACTTGTCCATTCAGAGGTGATCTTGGGACATTAGTTGCTTAGATGCTAATTTTTTGTTCATTATTAGTTATTAAAGTATAAAAGAAAGTTGTAATGAGCAGTTTATGTCAATATTTCTATTACAATTATGAAAGTATTATTTTGTGGTTGTTTTGATAAACTGTTGTATTTTCTTGCTGTACAGAACTTTTCAAGATGGTTTGTGAAGAAAATGAAACTGATGTTGATATAGGAATACCTGCTGTCATGCTTCCCCAAGATGCAGGATTGACTTTGGAAAGGCATATTAAAAATAACTCCAATGGTATGATTGGCTTTCTGTAAGCTGTTTCTTATTATGTAACTAGTTTACTGATTTTCTTTTGGCACAGGACAATTTAACTTTTAAAATTATCACTTTATATTTTATACCTGATCTAGTGATGTGTCTTATTTGATATCATTTGCTCTGCTGCATGTACAATTCCTGCTCTTTAGTGTCCATACAGTTATACTCTCCATTGCGTCCATTGGTTGATGTTGCGGAAGTGTTTTTGTGGCTTATGGCTGTTGGAACCATTTTATGTGCTTCATATTGGTCTGCCTGGAGTGCTAGAGAAGCAGCTATTGAGCAAGAGAAGCTTTTAAAGGTTACCTAGTTCCATTTTGTGCCAACTTTACTATGTCTCAATAGTGAAAAAAACAGGAATACTAAGATGTGGAGGATAAGATTCTACTAAGCCAAATAGAGCCAAACAAAAAAGTGCTGAAAAGACAAACACATTAAAACAATAAAGCTTTTGCTTTATTTGCTACCTGTCAAGGAGGCTATATAAAACAGGACTTTATTCTCTTTTAATGTCAGCATGTTTTTCCCCCTTTATAACAAATTATTCCCCTCATGGAAATTCATTGACCTAGTTACTAATATATGGTTAAACTTATATACTTGCAGGATGCTTCAGATGACTATATTAATACAGAAAATGTTGGTTCCAGTGGTTATGTGGAAATTAGTACCATAGCAGCAATTTTATTCGTTGTGATTGCTTCATGTTTCTTGGTTATGCTGTATAAATTAATGTCATTCTGGTTTGTAGAAGTTCTGGTGGTTCTGTTTTGCATTGGCGGGGTAGAGGTGAGTTGTTCTTGTTCCAGGCTTAGCTCTTGTTTATCTGAGTATTCTTTCCTCTGATCTAGATTATAATCACTATACTGATCGACCATATTTCCATACTTTTCTTATCATCATTTTGCATCTTCTTTAAGGCAGCTACAATATCTTAAATTGTAAGTAGGGGATCATTTGTGCTGAACTTTTAGTGACAAATTTCAGAATCCCTTTCTTAAAGCTACTGAACTTGAATGCCAATGCTTCAATCTACTTGCTCCTTTAAGCTAATATGGGAAAAGTGGGTTTGATTATTTCATGTCCTTGAATTTATTTTGGTATGACCTGAAAATTTACTTCTACCTTCTTTTTCCAATTTTGTGGACAATGTCCTTTAGGAACTCAATATCCCAACATTCACTTCTAGCACTGTGTGCTTGAATTCAAGCTTTCAAACTTCTCATCAATGGATGCAAATGAATTGCGAGTTCAAAAAGATGGAAGGGGGATGAAAATAGATGTTTAACTTCTTTATTTTATAATGACCCACCTTCACAATCCTAATTTCTGAGGCTGCTATGATTTAGTTAAATCCTAGATCTTCAAGCTGAGGCAAAAAAGGATCCCTGGTTGTGGTTATATCGAGTCCTAAATAAGTCATATAACATTTACAATTACAAATATGATTTACAGTTAATTACGAATTCCCTTTGATTGGTGGACATTACTGTTTTTGTTATGTAGATTACAACTTAAATATTTTTTCACTTGTGAATTTTAGTAATTTTTGCTTTAGTTATTACTTGGAGTTAAAGTAGTAAGGATTTACCTCTCAAACAAGCTAAATCTTTATATTCTTCATGTGCTTTCAGGGACTGCAAACTTGTTTGGTGGCTCTGTTATCATGGTAAGTCTTTTATACACAAATGAAAGTTGTTGGACGAGAGTTCGACACCATAACTAATCTGCCGAGTTTTCTTTTGTTATGAATTTGAGATTGACCTGTTTAGTTATGGATCTTGTACTTTCAGTAATCAACATTTTCAATAACTGAAAGATATAACTACAGATGATTATAGCCCAAAGATCATGTTGTGGAGCATACTGTATTTGTGTTGTTAAATTGTGATTAATTGTTTCTATAAATGGTGGCAAATAAGAGTAAGAATAGATTGACTTAGTAATTTTTTTCCATATACCTACTTCGTCTAACGTATTATCATTGAAGTGGTAAGGAACTGAATTTCATAACCAAATATGGCTAGACAGACATATACCTCTGACTGAACATTGCTCAAAGATGTATTTCTATGTAATTTTTGCATCAGCAAGGATTTTCTGCTTTCTTTTAGTGGTAACATTATCATAAATCAATATTGTCTGAAAAGGAAATTAGTTCAGCTTGAAGCTTCTGGCTGTAGAGTACATGGTTCATTTTCATTCTATTACATTCTTTGGTGATGGTATGAAATTGACGGTAAAATGCTTATAGTTTTAGATGGTTTCGTCAACCTGCCCAGACATTTGTGAAGATACCCTTCTTTGGAGCTGTCTCATATCTGACACTTGCTGTTACTCCATTCTGCATAGTGTTTGCTGTGGTTTGGGCAGTTTATCGCCGTGCATCATGGGCTTGGATTGGTCAGGATATCCTTGTAAGAATAGTTGTATCACTTTTGCTAATAAAAAAAGATCTATTTACTTTCACTTTGTCTCCTGGTTAATTTTTTTCTTTACATTTTCTAGTGTTTTAGACTGAACTGGTTGGCATTTCTGATTAATTGTTAAAATAAAGAAAATTATAATACAATCATAAAAAAATCACTCGCTGCATGACTTGGACATTGTTTTCTAACATTGGAACATCACTAGTATAAAACTGAAAAAAGTTCTTAAACTAGCATGGAATCCGATATGCTTCCTTTGGCTGCAGCTGTTACTAAAACAGTGACTGTAGGATACCACATTTGTGTCTTGAAATGTATTGTTTTTGTTTATATATGATACAGATCCAATAATAATTATTTATTACATTAACACTATGTGCTAGTATGGAGTCATCAACTAAGTAACCAAGGAGTGCATTCTTTTGCTATTGGTCAATGAAAAAGATGTGAAGAACAATATCAATTTCCTAATCTCTGCTTTTTATATATGAAATTTGGTTGTCACTAGCCATCAAAATGCAAAATGGTCAGAGATTATTCTTTATCCATCCATTAATAGAGGAAAAACAAATAAAAAATAGGATGTTGAACTGATATCTGCTTAATTTCTTTCTGGATCCTATAGGTTTACTCAAAATATTAATATGAAATATTTTTTCAAACCTCATTATTTATTAAAAATAATTGGATAAAAAAATTCACCCCCCACCCCTTTGATACCTTTCTGGATCTGTCTGTCTGCTATTAGTTTCCATTTCCATGATTATTATTTTTCTGTGTCACGTCAATGTTTTTCCTTTCTTATGTAAAATTTTTATTTCTCTTGATAATACTTGTTCCTACTCAATTTTGTTTTGGGTAGAAATTTAAGTTATGCTATTCAGGATTGTAAGCATTTATAAATCAAGAGGCTGATTGATATTTGTTTAGCATGTTTACTTATCTTTGTCTACCACCTATCATTCAGGGTATCACATTGATAATTACAGTTCTTCAGATTGTTCGCATTCCAAATCTAAAGGTAAGGATTCATTGTTGCTGTTTTCTTCCCACTGTTTTGGGTTTTTAAAATGCTTGTAAGGTGTTATCTCCTTATTTACTTGTTTGTGATACTTAGTTTAAGAATAGGAGTCACAAATGGGGCATTTTGAAGAGATAGCTTTGCAAGATCTTACTGAAGTTTTACTATGAACAAAAACACCTTCTTACCTTTTTTCTGTATCAGGTTGGAACTGTTCTTCTCAGTTGTGCATTCCTATATGACATCTTCTGGGTGTTTGTCTCAAAACGGTGGTTCCATGAGAGTGTTATGATAGTGGTCAGTGTTTTAAAGAAAGTTTTCCCTCTCCACTATTCTTCGCAAAGCTTGATTTTGGCTTCATTCGTGATTCTGTTTTCCCCTTCAAATTAATACAACTTTTCTCTAAATAGGTAGCTCGTGGTGATAAGAGTGGAGAAGATGGCATTCCCATGCTTCTCAAGATACCTCGTCTATTTGACCCTTGGGGTGGTTACAGTATCATTGGATTTGGGGACATAATCTTACCAGGACTTATAGTGGCATTTTCACTAAGGTTGAATTGGAATTCTTGTGTTGATCATACTATACATACCTCTCCTACTCATCTTGTTTTACTGAATTCTTTTGTTTGATAGAATCCACATTGTTTCCTTGCAAAAATGATTTAGAAAGATGGAAAGGAGAGTGGTCTTTTATTATGGAACAATTTCAGGAACTTAATTATTCTATTGATAACTAATGTTACAGGTATGATTGGTTGGCAAAGAAAAACCTTCGTGCTGGATACTTCTTGTGGGCAATGACTGCTTATGGTTTAGGTATAGAATGTTTTTTTCTGGGAATAGTTTTACAAATGTGAAAATATTTTGACCTGTTAACTGTTAAGCAAGATTCCGAAAATATTATTGTACACTTGTCTACTCTTTGATAGTATTGTATTAATTTAACTACGGAAAATTCTAGACAACTGGTTAAAATTGCTTAACATTCTAAGTACATCAACTTAACAAAAGAGTAGTTCATATGAAAATTTAATGGTGACACTTACAAAACTTTTCACTTTCTCTCGATGGAAAAGAAATAACATGCTGCAAACTTGTGAGTTAGACATGTCTCTGGAATTTGGTTGATAGAATAATCGAAAAAAGGGTTTAAAGAAGAGGTTTATCTGTACTTAATTCATTGTAATGCATTACTAGGCCTATCCATGCAGTGCTTCAATCTAAAATGTTTTTAATTTACTAATTAGAAGTAATAAGGAAGCAATGATACGACACTTCAGTAACATTAAGAATTCTTCTACAAAGCTGTTTGATTGCTTCTTCTGTATATTCTTATCTTCAAACGTAAAAGTGACTGCTTGCTTTGTTCATCATACCTTCTTCAATTTTGATCTGCAGGTCTCCTCATCACATATGTGGCTTTGAACTTGATGGATGGGCATGGTCAGCCAGCTTTGCTTTATATAGTTCCATTTACACTTGGTAAATACAATCTTCGGACTCATTTAAATCTAAAGTACAAGATCCAATGATGGCATGTTGGTGTGTAATCTTTTACATTTCATACTTCCCTCAACATCCACAAAAGTGCTCCTTGCTGTTGCATTTCAACCTATTCTATTAGCTTTTGAAGTTCCTTTGCCTAAATCATGCTAATTAGTATCATTTCAGTTTGAGTCCCAAACCTACTGAAAATGGAATTATATTATAATTTGTGAGTTTTATGTTGCTGCTAAAGGCCATCACAACCTTCTTCCTTTATCTGGCTTGGGACTATGAACTTTGGTCTTTAACCAAGCTGAATGACATCCTGTGTTCCATGTAGTCAACCTCACCTAGCTTGGTTCGTGATCTGTTTTTAGTGCAAAATTTCATATATGGATTGGACAAAGAAGTAAAATGATTTTACTGAGAATTGAATTGTGACAGACTGCAAAAACATTGATTGTTACTTAATGATAAAATCTGGTCCTTTTTCTGTAACCTTATTCTGGAATCACAAATGCAGGCACCTTTTTGTCATTGGGAAAAAAGAGAGGTGAGCTCAAGATTTTATGGACAAGAGGGGAACCAGAAAGGCCTTGCTGTCACATCCAAGAGGATAATCAATCAATTAACAGCCACCATTGAACAGCAGAAGGCTTGTATCCTACTTGGTATATTAATCTATAGGAAAGTGGTAGGAACTCCCAGACATTGTGTAACATCTGTAACTTTGTTGTAACAATTTCAGCCAAATGGTATGATAGCATGCACTTAAATCCTGAGAGAGATATCACCCAATTGTTCTGATATTGAAGAGGACCATGAATCTATGTACTGTAACCTTATTTTTTTTGTGAGATAGCAGATGGAGAATCCATGAGGGCCTGATCAAAACCATGCCTTTGCCAAGCAAATGTAAAGAAGCAAAGATACATGCATAGAAAATTCCGATCCAAGAGGGAAGGACTGTTGGAAAGGCTGCTAACACTGAGAAGCTGCTGTTTATTATAAGCATAACTTATGTTGTATTATTATCATCATTGCTATTGTTAATGTTGTATTGTATGGGATTTGAGCTTGAAGTAAGCTAAATTTTAATTTCTTAAGATTTTTTGTGTTACCAATTTCTATAAATCTTTGGAGATGAAGAGGAAAGACATTGATCTGTCTAGTCTTTGGTGTTGTACATGTTCTTGCTGAAAAGCTGGCTAGACTCCCAATGAAGGCGTGCCAATTATGAAAGTTAAATTAGTTCAATTTGAAGCAAAGTTTAAGACATGTTACATAATACTTTAAATATATAAATAAAATAATAAAATTAGAAATATTTATTGATAAACTATTTAAAATATAATATATATATATATATATATATATTACAAATTATCTTTAATATTTGAAAATATTTTTAATAATAGTAAAATATATAAAATAAAATTATTCATAATAATAATTTTATAAATATTTAATAGTATATTGAAAAGGTGAAATTATTTAAATTGAATATGAAAAAATTATGTCATAAATTTGATTATAAAAGTTTCAAATGATTAACCATGTATATAAGGGTAAATTTTAAATTTAAATTTAAAAAAATAAAAATTATTTATAGCTGCCATCTAATAATTATTTAACATAATATCTATTTTATATATTTATTGAAGTATAATAATACATTTATGTCAAAATATTTGGAAAAACTTTAAATGATACATATACCCTTTGTATTTAATAAAGAAAATTTAAATATTTTGTGAATATTTATTAAAATTAATTTTATTTTATAGTGAGATGTAGGGAGAGAAAGTATATGGGATTTACACGTTAAAAATATAATCCAAATCAAAAACATATATTTAATTACAGTCTTGATCTTGATCTTTTTATCGTATTTGTTAATATATGTATTATCTTGTAACTTATGAATCATTTTCTTAAGTATTATCATGTGTAAATATTTTACTTAGATAAAAAGTTCAATAATAGTTCATGATTGTTTGTATTGTACATGGGTGAAGAAGTTGAGTTTTTTTTTTCTTTTCAACTATTATCATTTGTGATATCAACGTTTATTTTTGATTTTTCACTGAGTTGTGATGAGTTTTTGATTAATAAGTTGAATTAATCATTCATAGTTGATTTTGATGACCTGAACTCTCAAAGTGTCAAATTTTTCTTCTTTAAATGAGAGAAGGTATAATTATATACGATGCGGAACAACTTAAGAAATGAACATTGAAGATGGATGCCTTCATAATTTTCTATCATGGAATCATTTGCAAAGATAACAACAAAATCATAATTGAAAAAGTTTTAGTGTTTGTTATGTAAAGTTGGTCATTTGAAAATGAAATCAAAAAGTTTTAAAAAAAGAAAGTATTTATTAGTTGAATAGTTTAAAAGTGATGATGTGGTGGACGTTTAAATTTATAACGAGAGAATAATTCATATATATATATATATTTGTTTTTGACATTTGGAATAAACTGTGTTAGATAGATAAAGAACAAATTATGAATATTATCGTAGTCACATTACACAAGAAATCTGATATTGATATATTAGTGCTAGTGAAATTCTTAAAATTTGAAATCTATTTTCTGCTTGGGATGTGACAAAAAACAGTTATAGAGAAATAAAATGACGGTACACATATTGTGTGACGGAGAAATAATTATGATTTAATTGTGCATTATGGGATGCAGTTAGAAATTATGGGGTATGGAATGAAAAGGCCAGTGAAAACCAATTAAGAAAATCATATCCAAAGGCTTGTTGGACCTAAGATGCATTTGTGTGATGAACTGCTTCCTGCACCCCATATCATTTTTAAGATGAGTTTTATTTGAGGTTTACCCTGTTCCTTTGTTTTGTCTCATTCCCACCGCTGTTTTGGAACAAAAAACGCCTGCCCTTTGTGCTCACCAGTTCTCATTGCATATATAAAAAAAACAAACTTAATTAAATTTGAATCGTAATTTTGACTTTTTATTAAAAAATTTGTTCAATATAATATTTATAATTTTTATATTTTTTAGTTATTTTTTATCTTTTATAATTTTTAATTGATTTATTATCATTTGATTTTATCTTTACTTGAAAACGTAATTGATACTTTATATTATTATTGTTTACGTGTCGTTAAATAAAAAAGATTAATTAAATTTTAAATCTTTAGTAAATTCAAGTAGTTTTAATTGAGTTCTGGTTTAAAATTTTGTTTGTATTAAGTGTTTAAAATTTTAATATTTTTGAATTGAGTCCATGAGGTGAATTGGACGTCTTAAAGAAAATATCACACTTTAATAATAGAAAAATGAATTTTTGAAACTTGATTATATTTATCAAATATTATTATTTTCTACCTTTACATAATTGATTGGATTTTCATTTTAGTATTTAATTTACAAAATAAAACCATGTAGTTATGCTTAAAACTACACAGTGAAATGGTTAACGAGACTTAAATTGAAAAATATAAAAACATAATTAAAATATAATAGAACAAAATTTTTCAATAAAAATTCAATTTGAAAATATTTAATTTTATAAAAATTTCAAATATAATTAAATCTACAAAAATGACAAATGCCTCTTTCACTTCATATTTTCTTGCCATACCTCTTCGTTAGAATATAATGAAAAGTTTTCACAAAACCTAATCTAGAATATATTAAAAAAACCTTTGAATTACACTATCCATAAATATTCTAAACAAATATATTTTGTAATGTAGGTTCGGTATAACATTCAGCATAAATCAAAACTGATTTTTACATATTTTAGATTAATCATTTTGATACTCTCTATAATAATTTCTCTATTGAGGAGTGATATTTCTAAAATAATTTAAGATCTATTTTGGAATATTTGTTCTGGAAATATAAAATTTATAAATTTCTCAAATACATTTTAAATTATATTATGGCCTGCTCACACTAAAAAAAATATGTTTTAAAAACTTGACTTATACAATTTACGCATTTCAAGTGTCCCACAAATAAAGTCTAAATTAAGAAAAATCAAATAAAAAATAAATCATAAACTACAGAATAAAATATGAAATGACTGAGAAAATATCATCAAATTTCTTCATTTAGTTATTTGATCAAATTATGTTTTGTTTGTGCTGGTTCATTATTTTGTGGGTTTTTCTTCTTCCACCTCCATACTTTCAATCCAAAATAATTAGAAATATTCTGAATTGTATTTTTCCAATCCATAAACTTTTTAATTATATTTCAGATTGTATCCTTTTAGAAAGTGTAAGGATTTCAGAATTTATTTATTTTCATTAGTGCAAAGAGTGTACGGGAGTAATTGTGAAAAAGATGCAATGTATGCAAAATGAGATAACACAAAACAATGAAAAAAACCATTTGCGCTTCAAGATAAGCGATAATGAATGATCTGATATTATATTTTGGATTGTCTTTTCCAAATAGTTCTTGGAAAGAAGCTTTCCCTGATAACTTTTCAGATTAATTACTCTAGAATATTATCCCAGACAGTCCACTCCAGAAATCTTCTGAAAACCCTATTTCAGATAATCTGTAAATATATTCCATATTGAAACTAACAAAACTTTGCTTATCATTTGATGTGAAGGATGTTGGAGATGTAGGAAGAAGTCAAGCTGGAAAAGGGTTTTCTGATCTTGGTGATGAGGATGCAGGTTGAGGAATCTATAGCCATTTGTATGTCATGAACAAAAATAAAGGCTTTGGTTAGTTCAAGATTTCTTGCTCACAATTGATCAAAATCTACAAGAATGCATAAAAGAGTATTCCACAAATAAGGTGGACAAGTAAACCCATCTTACTTCTGGCATGTTAATTCTTACCTTCTGTTTTCCTTTTTCCCTCTGTAAACACATTCAAAAACACAAATTTTGTGAAACGTAAAATGTTATTTCTGATTGTAGGTTTTAAACGGAAAACAGACACAGTGGTGGCCAAATAATTCTATTATGTCAAGTACCTTATTTCAACTTAAGTGATGTGTTCAATTACTGTAACAACAAATAGAAAGGAAAATGGACAGCACACACAAATACTACACAAATACTACACAACCAAGAGGGTAAACCCAGATTCACTGTTTTAGATGAGAGATTGAGAATGAGTAATTTTATTCCATGTTTCTCTACTTTTTACTGTCCCAAACATTGCATTATTTGCAGGGTAGTTAAAACAATAGTTATAAATCATATTTCAATATTTTCTCACTAACTAAAAAGTATTAATGGTTTTTCATAGTCTCAAAGTATTAAAATTCTTTCTAAAGATTAAGAACAAATTGTAAGAGAAGATAACATTATTTACAAATTACAATAAACATTTTAAAATCACATGGTTAACTTGCTAAACCGAATTTCATGTAAGTGAATTTTACTATCAATGAAGTTAAGATTAATTCTTATCCCACACCAAATGTCTTGACAGAAAATCAATGTATTCGTACAAATAAAAGTGCAAAACTGCGAAGGCACAAAAATAAAGATGTACTATTCCATACAAACTAAGATTATTTTTATTTGACCTTAAAGTACAAGAGAGTCCCCAGAATAAAATTACCACAAAAAATGAACTGCAAAGAATAGAATAAGACAAAGGAAATGCAAAAAAGAAAAACAACTGACATGCAAAACTTTTCTTGCGCTTGCCAGCATCTCTCAAAATTGTTGAAGCCTCTGGTAGGGATTCATTTCCATAATTCCATTCTAAGTCCAGTCCTGAAGGGGGAAAGAGAGCTCTAGTGAGTTGTGAACAACACTACAAGAGTTGAAAAAGGAATCAATTTGGAGTAAATTTTCTTTTTCTTTTAGAAAAAGAAAGAAACTATCTTAAAAAGTGAAAATTTTGAAAGAAATTACAACATTTAATATATCACTTAGCAATGCATCCCCGCCATGATTTCTAACAAAAACTTTTATTTATTGATTTCTTACTCATTAGCAAAATCCATCACAAACACCGAATGAATTCAAGCGCAATTCATATAAAAACTTAACATTCAAAAACTACTAAACTGTCAAAAGTTGAGATCAAGATTTTATTAATTGATAGGATATGGCACCATACAATTGAGACCCTGCCCAGCGCTTAGCTAACAGACAAACAAGCATCACCAAGTATATAGAACAAGAAAATAAATATTTGAGAGAAGTGAAACTATAAAACTAAAATTATGTCACCAACACTAATAAAAAATGATGAAGATGCAAAAAGAAACAAGAGTGAGATTCAAAAGGAAAGGGTAATAAAGAACTGATGACCCAAAATATATATAAATGACCTAACTTTCCAAGCAATACTAAATAAAAGTGGACAAAGGAAAATAAAAGAAAATGTTTTAGAACAAATTACTTTTGAAGTTCAGCTCGAAAATATGGTGGATAAGAGAAAATACTGTAACAAAGGGGCAAAACATACAAGCATGTCGCCTTATAAAACCATCTGCAGTGAAAAGCATTGTCTTCCGTTCTTGCCCTGAAGATAAAAGTTCTTGCATTCTTTCTGGCCAGTCAGAATTTAATCTTCGGGCAAAATCTTCCACTTCCCTGCATCAGATGATTCGATGCAGATAAAATTTTAGTGTGCATCATGTCATCATCTTAAAAGCACTCTAGTCTAGCAACCACGCAAATCTCTTTATATTAAAGAGATGTCTTAGGTTCCTAAAATGGAATGTTAAAAACATGGAAGGTAAATAAAGAGTTTCATAAACATTACCAATATAGGACTAAAGTGTTCAGAAATCATAGATTTCACTCTTATAATAATTTCTAACAGGGGGAGGTATGATTTGAATTCAAAAAGCAAAGAAGGAAAATACAAAGATGAATAGGAGCAAAGCTCCCCCAAGTCACAGAAAATCTCTGGACTCCAATCAATCATATTTGCCCCCTGTAACAGAATTCTCTCACCTCTAACTATCTCTCCAAAAAATAAGTAATTCTAAATAGACAAAATTGTCGTTTTGGGCCTATGAGTACCTTAAAAGACTTCTCCAAATTGATCCGATTCCTATAAATAACACCCTCTCTAAAATCTGCCTTGTCCTCGAGGCAGAAAGTGGGAAATTTATTTTGAATGGAAGTAGCAAGCTAACTTGATGCTTCTTCCACTGGCAGGGACTGCAAAAGATCAGCCATTCCACCACTGTGGAACCATGGCCGTCGAATCTCTCTAGTTGCCATGATAGGTGGAAGTATGAATTGAGGAAATCGAGCCAGAGTAGAGTGAGGAACGTTTTCACACAGCACAAAGAGGCAATGGGATTTAATAATATCAGTAAGCTTCATTAACGAGGACCTCAATTAAGTAGAATGTTCTTTCATGGTCGTATCATGAGAGTGGATGAGGAATTTGATGCCAACGATTTTGGACTCACCATTACTTTGAGATGTCGTCCTTGTTTGCATACGCTAAGTGCAAAATCCCTCAATGAAGGCACCAACGATATGATAATTCCTAATTGAGTATGGCATGATTTGTATTCAAAAAGCAAAGGAAAATAAAAGGATGAATAAGAGCAATGGTCCCCGAAATCAGAAGGTGTCTGAACTCCAATCAATTACCAATTCCATGATTCCTTCCCCCCCAATCCAGATTTCCTACCTATAACATCCTTTAATTAACTTCCCTCTGCATGAAATAGCTGAATAGACACAAATCCTTTTTGGCGTATGGGTGTAGACCTTAAAAGGCTTTTCTAAATTGAGCTTCTTCCTATTACATTCCTTGAAAACCAAAAAAGAGATAAGGAAAAAGATCAATCATTCTGCAGCCTTGTCCTCTGTATATGCAATAGTTCATATAAGACATTCAGCAATGCGGCTGACTAGGCAGAATGAGCAAATATGCCCAGGGACAATAATACCAGCCATAAAATACAATAGATTTTAAAATAATTCAGTATAAAACATTCAGTCTGAAAACAATCCCACCTGTCAATTTTTTCCTTTAAAGCAGGATCAATCTCATCATCTATATCACCATCATCAAACTCAGGCTTAGGAGTAAAAGCATCATCTTCTGCATAGTGTAAATAGGAGGTCTCACTAATTCTCTCAGCTTCAGAACTTTGGTGTCTGATATCATGACCATTTACCTCCTATTGTACGAAAAAAGAAGGCAATAAAATAAACACTTCAACATTTTGCTGAGCAGACCATAACCTTGTTCATTCAAAATTGACATAGTGCTATACAGCAGAACATTTAAAACAACCTTCTTGTGCAGTTCAGATGCCTCCTTCAAAGAAGAGTTCTTCTGTTGTTCTTTTTTCCTCCGGTTCTTCTTTTTATTCTTTGAAGTTTTAACTCCCTTTGGATCTGTGACAAAATTCTTCACCTCCAGTAAGAAATTCAAAAGGGGAACTAAAGAAAAATATAAAAGGGCTATAGCTCTCAAACAGTTCCTCCCTAAAAGCGTCTCAAAATAATTTCAAAAAGTAATTAGTAACTACAAATACCAAAAATCATAAAAATATTCTCGTCCTAAATGATGTGACAAAATATGTGCACTTTCACAACATTAACGAAATTTGGCACTAAGAAAATAAAAAATACACCTATAAGGAAAAAAGTTAATTCTGTCTGTAGATAACTTTACTTATTTGTTTTTCTGATTAAAATTATTTCAAAACAATATTCACAGAAATTCACCATATTCAAAGCAATTTCATAAACTTAAGAAGTCAAAGTTTGAAGCCATGTTTAAGTATTTCTTATATGAATTTACAAGAAATTTAGTTGAAGGTTAAAAGATGCTAGTCATGCTCATACAGAAAAGGAGACAGATGTTATCAGTCTTCTTGGCAATACTACTTCAGTTTGGCTGTCATAAACTTGGTTGGAGTAGCGATAATTTATCATCTAAATGCTGCCCAGATATTCTCAAATATAGAGTGCCATCATATTTACCTACACGTCAGACCACCCATACTTAACATCTGTGCATCCTAGCATTCAGAATTACATTGTCAACATGAAGAAACGTATGCCCAATTGGATAATGCCCAAACCAATTCATAAGCACATCTAATGGTTCACAAGGGCCTACTTATGACCAATGAGGTTCAAACCAATTAGGAATGAGATAAGTATACATTTAATCAATCAATAGACAAAAACAAAAGATAAGAAGGATTAATATGTTCAATTTACCTCCATCATTTCCATTGATAAAAGACAATAAGTCGTCAACTGAACGATCATCCACGTGTTCTTCTTCAACTTCAACATTCTGAAATATGAAAACAGATTTAAATCAAACTTATCTACAATTTAGGAATAAAAATGAAGCAAGAACACAAGCACCACCAGTGTTGTCAATGGTTAGTGGTTCATCTTTGAAATAGAAGAAACAAATAACATGTTACTCATCATCTTTCATAGCTTTAGTAGAGGCAAAAATTCTGTCACACTATGCAACCTATGCTCACTTCTATGGATTTGTTTGGAGAGTAACATCAATACTTTTAAATTTTAAGCTATCATGGCACAACACTAAGTATGGGGCAAGATAAGGCAACTGGTTTGGTTTGAGCATCACTGCACAGATTTTTAGCTGATGATGATTGTTCATTGTCCCTTCTCGTTATAATTTTGGGTTTAAATACAACTTTAATCCCTATAATTTTACTTCAGTTTTGATTTAAGTCCCTATACTTCGAAAGTGTAGTTTTAGGTCTATATTTTCAAAATTTAGGTTACAGTTCATACTAATAGCAATATGCCAAAACACCTGCCCTACAAGATACACTATTTCAATCAATGTTTGATATATTAGAGTAACACCTAAAGATAAAGTAATAGGTACCAAAACCTAAACTAGTAAAACTAGAAGGATCAAAAACCAAACTTTTAAAATATAAGGATCATACCCAAATCAAGGTAAAGTATAAGAACCAAAAATGTTTTTAAAACATAAATTTTCTCTTCAAAATAAATTTAAATTTTCTCCAACATTGCTACCTTGCATCAAAAATGATATTATGCAATCTCATAAAACAAGGAAGTTAATGCAATAAACCACTGGCAACACTGATCAGCAGAGTTCTGAAATAAAAGTTCAAACACAACTACCTAATTAAAAAATAGGGTTAAACAAGTTTTTGGTACTTCCAAAACTTTTCAGCGTTTTTACGCCAAACATTAAATGAATATGTTAATTAGGTCCTGACATCAGCTTTGTTACTTTTAAATTAACAGTGTTGGCATGTAATCATCCTAATCAAATATTTGCAGGTATGTTGACATGTGACATTACATTGCTAAAATTAACATGTTAACGCCATTAATTCAAAAGTAATACAGTAACTGTTAGGACCAAATTAACATATTCACTAAATGTTGGGTCTCAAAAACACTGAAAATTTGGAGCACCACTCTAAATATGGGCCAATTTTGGAGGTACCAAAAAGTTATTTAACCACAAGGAACAAGGGCTACAAGTGACATTGACAGCATGACATAAAATGTATTGAAGATAAAGAAACAATTTGGTGGCACCTTTAACCTTTCGCGCTCTTTTAGTTCTTTTCTCTTTTTGGCATACAAACGGTTCAAAAGTCTGATCCTTGGGTCAGCAGTTATATTTCTCAATGGCTCCAACTTTTCTTCCTGGATCAAAAGAATGTGTGAGAAATGAAAATAGAAAATCCAAGAAGATATAATTGGCATACAGAGTTCTCACAAGCACCAGACACCTCTGTAAGATCATCAGGTAAATGAAATATATCACGTATCTCCTCTGGCGTCTTCCCTTCAATTATTCGAGCAAGTGCACGGCTGGTTAGATCAACCAACGGTTTTAACTGAAGGCTGTCTGCTGCAGATGTCAACTCACAAAGCCTCTCTGTGTCTATCCTAACAAATTTCTCATCATAAGATTTACGTTCCTATAGAAAAGAACAATCCCTAAGTCAAACATTCTTCACATTTAATTCAGACAGGGAATTGTCTTGTCAGGTATAAAGATAGTAACTAAGTAAGAGCATTGTAAAAAAACAGTCAAACCTTGTTTGACCGGCCTGGTACTTGATGAAAACGACAATAATCAAGAATTAAGCTCAACATGGCAGGACTGACTTGTTGTGGAAGACATATTGCACAATTCTTGGAAGATCCCATGCCTTTTGCTATTATTTCTTGACATATAAGTGGGCAAAACATTGCAATTTCTTGTTCCACTTGTTGGATTGAATCGTCTGAAGTCTGAAGCCAGACATAAGGCTTCATCATCTGAAAATACAAACAAGTATCAGAAAAGTTTCAGTCTCAACCTAAGAAAGTAACCAATGCCAGGTTTTGATGCTCTGGTAGGGAAGTTTAACTGGTGTAAATTAAAGAATACCATTTTTATCCTCCAGACAAGAAAAGTACGCAACTAAACATAAATAAATAATAGAAAATTGGAATACAAAAGCTATTAAAGAGATTACCTGTCTAAACTAAGTTAATTCAGTGATTCAAGGAGAAGATAATGCACAGAATTGAATGAGCCGCATGCAAGACGAATGCTTTCAAAGAATACCTAATGGTTTAAAAAAATATCTACAAAGAGAGATTCACCCCTGAAACTCCCTGTTATTTAATTGATGGGTGATGCATGCACCGACTGTTCAATTTTTGAATCCACAACCCCTTACAATCTCCACTGTCAAAGAGAATGAGGAGAAAACTACACCAGACAATCATTTCAATGCTAAAACAACTCATTAAAACTGAAAACTCAAAGGCAGCTAGTATTCACATAATCAATTTCACATCAAATAAACACAGTTTCAGATGCAATATTTGAGAGGGTGTTGGGATTCAGCTGTGTATAGCAGTTAACTTATAAAAAGGGCATGTATGTTTTGCAAAAAAACAAAAACTTAAAGAGAAAAGAACCTCCGTATTGATTATTTTGAACAAGTTACGAGCTTCTCTTTACAGCATCCATATATAGACTACAGAAACTCGGTTACTAAACCTATTGAAATTATTGAAAAGAGTAATTTTAATAATGTATTGAATATTACAGGAAAACTAGAAATGGATTAACAAACGGTATAGAAGATATCTAATAAATAAAGGTCAAAGGAATAGGTTGACAATTCAACCAAAAGCAAACAGGCAGCACAACTTAAATGGTTGAAGAAAAAATATATATTCCCTTATACACAAGGTAGCAGCATACCTCAGGTTTAATAACTGCCAAGTCAGTTTCTGACATCTGACAACAATTTGAAAAGCAAACAGGGACGCTTGAAGTTTTTTAATGGTGCAAAGGATTCCTGATTTTAAAAATAAACTTCAAACCCAAATAACCACTTAATATTTCCACCTGTCAAAGGAATTCTTCAATCAGGATGTTGGTACTCGAGCAACATGATTCAAATGCACAAGATCCATGGGAGAATTTGCAGAGTTACAAAGATCTCTATCACAAAATTTCAACCAGTAAGTTAAAATAGGTGTGAACTTGATAGTTGATTTGGTATGTCTCAAATTCAAAATGAAAGCTGCAAAGTTAAGGATAAGAAATCAATAACTGCAGCAGATGACAAAATAGAAATGAAGGGTAGACAAATATATACTATTCCAATATTAAGCATGGCCAAAAAACACAAGCATTAGCATATTGTATATGTTAAGCCTACATAAATTGAAGCAAATAATAGACTTTCTCCAACTTCATTTTCTACTTAAAATTTTGTGATTGAAGTCAACACCATAGCTTCGTGCAGACATACCAAATGCATACAAAATATAATTGTTTAACTTCATAAACTTGTAATAGTGTAGAATTGTGTAATTCTTCCTAAGAAGTACTTTCTAAGTTATCTGTTTCACTCAAGCTCTTGTATTAATTTCTATGGACAATTGAACATTAAGAATTAGTGAACCATCATTACAGAAACGTTCTAAATTTAAAGTAAAAAACTAGCGTATGATACCCACCCACCCTTTTTATTTTCAGAGAACCAAACAAATAATAAATTAAAAGATATTTACACCTATCTTCGCCTGAATTGTTGTAGGAACATTCACAGGATTATGCTAAAAAACTCATACTTGAACTTCGACACCAAACATCACTATCAAATCTACAGTTAACATACATTAGCAAGGCTCAAGCAGCATCTTGAACCAATATCAAAGAAACAGCCTCTCAAGTAAGGTTTTCACTTCTCAAAACACCTCTAGCAAACTACTTGAAACTAAATGGCTAGTTCATGCTTTAAAGAATTCAACAAATGTTAGATTAAAATTATAAGCTGTCTATAAACCCACTTCATTGATGATACTCAGTATCAAACCAGCTCTAATTCTTACTTTCATGTCATTTTCATGCATTATCCAACAAATATTCTCTTAAATTCACAACCAAAAAGATAAAGGAATTTTAAAAATCAGCAGACAAATCAACAGTAATTCTATTCACAAGTTTTTAAAACAGAACTTACTAACCTAAAAATTGAGTGTTTTTATCATTATTTTTCAAAGCAAATCAGAAAACAAAAATATATTTTTCGGGTGACGAAGGAAATCCCAGCACACCATAGTACCACAATCACCCAAGCGCATTCCCAAGCTCATTTCTGAGGTGAGAAAGAACTTAACGTTATCATTTCAGAAACCTCCTAATCATCACACAGATTTCACAGCTAAGCAGAACAAATTAAAGGGATAACAACAAAACAACATAAGAGTGTGAAAGCATGCTTTTTATTGAGAAAAAACACATTTTGAAGAAAACCCACAATTCTCTAAAACGAAGTTAGGGGAATGAAACGCTCAAATCAAATGTAAGAATGAATCCGTGTGTACCTGGGAAATGGATTTGCAGAGTGACAAAACGAAGGGAAAAAGAGACAAGGAGAAAAAGAGTTAAGAAATTTTTTGTGACTGAGAAATTTTTCACTTTAGTGGTCTGTAGTTGGAATCGTTGTCAATGTCAATGGCAAAGTGAATACGAACGATAGGGGGAAGCAAACGACACCGTTCGCCACTGAACCCGATTAGGTTTGGTTTTGGTATGCAGGTTAAGGCCCATGTCTAACGAGAAGTAGCCTCTTTCTTCCTGCACCCCTGTGATTTCTTATGCACCCTCAATTGTCTTGAAAAAGACGCATAGTGCCCCTCTTTGTTGTATACTAATTAGAGCTTCATCCTTCTCCATTTCCAGTGGCTTATGGTGCCTTGTTAGGAGTAGTGGTGGTATAGGTATTGGCGTATAATTTGGAGTTATAAAATGTTTCTTATATATCTTATTTTATTGTAATGAAGTTTGAAAAAGTAGATTTATAAAGTATTTTTTTTGTATTTATAAATAATATGATATAAAATACAAAATTGTGTTTTAAATTGTATAATTTGTAATCAATTGTGTCATTTTTCAAATTATAACTATTACTATTTTGAATTACAATGTCCAAAAAATATAATTAATAATTTCATACACGTGATCCAAATGTTATGATTAGTGATTGTTGAACACATGATTTTGAAGTTTTGATTAAAATTTACTCTTTATGAATTTTAAAAATGTTATTTAACAGTTTTTAATGACATATTCTAATATATGTTCTAAACTATAATTTTATTTCAAATTGTGTTCGGGAACGATGTGTAATTGTCTCGATATTAAAAATTATAATTGATAATCAATTTAAAAAAGGTTTTTTTTTTCTCTTAATACAAGTTTTCACATCCAAACTAATCATTACCTATGCTAAATGCACCATATTTGAAGTTCCAATGTGTCTCTTTTGATTTTTGATTTAAAATGTCAAAACAATTATTTATGAAACTTCATTATTACTATGTACCTGTGAACAAGTTTGACCAAAAAAATCCTTTGAATTACATCTACATGCAAAATTGCAAAATTGCAAAATTGCAAAATTATATGCTCTTGGCAAACTAGAAATGAAAACTCATTTTAAGTTTCAATGTTTCTCTTTTGCAATTCAAAATGTCAAAACAACTTTTTATATATCTGTATTATTAATTTGTAGGTGTGAACAAGTTGTTGACCAAAAAGTTTTTGAGTTACATCTAAATGCAAAATTTCAGTTTAATTATATTCAATTTTGTTCTTAAAGTAAAAACTCATACCTGTTTTATTTCTCATATTTGGATAAATGTAAAACTCGTTTTTATTTCTATCGAGTAATGATTATATTTGTATTGCATAGGTCCAAATATTAATTGGATAATTATTTAAAAAAAATAAAGGGAAGGAAAAATAATATTATTAATAATTGAATCCTAAATAACATTAAAATTTTAGTGTTGCATAAAATTGAAAATAGAATACATTAAGGTTATCTTAATATTTTAAAAGAGAAGCAAATGTGGGGATGTGGAAGAGGTGAATGTGATAATTATCGCTACACCTAATATAAAAAAGTTAAGTATTACTCATACTTATATTTATGTTTGTTTAATCCAAACATCCTCGTTAACATTAGGAGGAGTTTGGACAACACTCAAGTATAAACTTATTTGTCATCCCTCTTAACAACTTCGTTTTCTCCAATTTCTTGGAGGCTTGTAAGTTTTTTTCTTAGATTGGATTTAGTAAAAGGGCTCATGTGTCTCTTGTTTACAATCACTCTAGATAAATATGACAACGATCTTTTTCTCTTTTTAATAGCTTCCAACCTTTAACCACTTTAGATAAGGGGTGAAAATAACAAGGGGTAAGTGGAAAACAAAATTAATTATAGATATCCTCTTCCTTAAATAAAAATCTACATTCAGCAACATCAGATATAAAATTAATATCTCATCTTTATCTCCATTAGATAGCCAATATACTTATACCCCTATTATAGTGTCTTAAATATTAACTAAATATTTTTCACAAAAAATTATCAAAGCAAAAAATGATATTATCACATATTTAATGTTGAAGGGATACATATTTTTTCTTCAATATCATATTTCAAGAAAAAAATTATAATTGTATAAATATTAAAATAGAGTATAAAATAACAATTCCATAAGTGTCAAATAGTCATTAAAAATTAATTAATTACATGTAATGTAAATTTTATGACAATTACAACATTTGTTATATTTTTTAATGTGGAGAGGGAAAGTACATCAATAATTTGAGTGAACATAATAAATATCCAACGAATTGAACCATTGAAAGAAAGAAAATAAAAACTCATAGCCAGAAAAAGGTTTATCAAATGAAATAAATCTAAAAACCAACGGAAAAAAAAAAAGTTTGGTAGGTTACATGATAAATTAAAGGAAATTTACATAATTGAATACTAAAAATTGATAGTCATATATTATCAAATGAAAAAAACTAAAATTCAAATAAACATATTAAAAATAAGCATACATGATCAAATATGTATCCTAAAAATAATTTAATTTGATAAATGTAAGGTTTATATATTCTAATCGAATGAGTCGAACAATTGAGCGAGAAAGTGAAAATTTGTGTAAAAAAAATCTTTGAAATAAATGACAAAACAGAGTATCAAAAATAAGTTTTTAGGTTATCAAATAAATTAAAGGTGTTTCAATAATTTAAAATAAGAATATGTATGATAATAAAAACAAGACATATATGTATATACTCATCCAATCTCCATACCTAAATTAAAAAATTGATATGTCAGAGTGGAATTCTTTATTAAAATCGTAATGGATTAATACAATATCCACAAATGCATGTTTATTTGTCATTCCGGACAAGGGTATAGGATTAACTTACAGTAATGAAAATGAAAAATAAACAAGGAAACAGAGTTAAAGACTTACTCAGTAAAAATGAGAAATAAGGTAATATAATAGTACCAATATCAAGAATGACTGAAATAAAATAATTAATTAAATTAAGATAATATTTAAATAAAGGAGAGGACTATATGTAATATCAATATACTAACAAACTTGAACAATAAAAGAAATAAAATAATTGATAATATATAATGTTTATAATATTTAGGAGACAAAAATAATTTATAATATATAATATCTATAATATTTAATTATATTTAATTTTAATATCCTCTCAAACTGATATTTAAGATTGGAACTTGTAAATGAAACCATAAAAAACAATAGTAAGATTAGGCCAACTGAAACTTAAAAATTTGTTTGTTTTGAGTAATTAATGCAGTTAAATCACTTCACTAATAATTAATGATAAGGCATTATATTGTTATTTTGGGAGAATATTTGACAGTATGATTTTTACTAACTTATGAAAAATCACATAATTATTAAGGAAAATACAAGGCATGACCCAGTGGTTGATTGTTTTATGTGTAAACAATTTTTTCAGTTTGCATCAATATATGTTGAAAAATATATGTTGAAAGATGAAAATTTTTGTTAATCAGGAAAAGGATACATTTGCCTAAAGTGTTGTTACGAATAATGAATTTTAGTTAAATACATAGTCAATGGATTTTCATGTATTAACTTAACTTGTGAACTAAAAATGTAATGTTTAGTCTAGAAATGATTAAGTACATTAGTTTTTTCAATTTATCTTATATGTAGTGAATTTAGTTTGTTGCCTAAGAAACAAATATCATCAAACATTTTGTTGGTTCTGACAATGTCCAAGCCTAAAAATTATTGAAGAAAACCAAGAATATTTAGTTTGAGCAAAAAATCTAATTTCAATTTTGCATTCTTAACACAAGAAAGATTAAGGAATGTTAGGATAATGTCATCCACGTAAATAAACAAAAATGACAAATGAAGAATAAAAATTAACCATAACTGTTTAAAAAATATTTTAGACTATAAAACCCTATTGCAATAATGTTAAAAGGGGAAACTAGCAGAACCATTGTTTTAAGGTTTGTCCATATATAGACTTATATAACTTACAAATTAATTATTTTGTTGTTGTATTGTAACCTTGGAAAATATAAATGTATACTTCCTTAAAAACTCATGATTTAAGAATGCATTATTGACATGTAGGTGTTGTAAGTTCCACTTTTTTACAACAACAATAATCAATAAAAGTCTTACAAACAAAATAAGTTTGATTACTGATGAAAAAAAATTGTCTGAGAAATCAATCCTAAGCTGATGTATATAGCTTTGGCTACCAATTAAGTTTTGTATTTGCCTACTGAGCCATCAACTTCGTATTTCAATTTGAAATTTAATCTACACACTGTGGTGCAATATTTACCTCAGATAAAAGAACTAAAACCAATTATTACTATCTTTAAAATCTTTAATCTCCATTTAAGGTAAGGTATTACTTAATGATAAAATTGAGGCTAAATTTGATTGATAAAGGTTTTTGTATTTTGGACTAAATTTGTTCAAAAAATGGAAATTTTGAATGTGGTAAAGATGTGAAGTGAAAAAGCACTTATAGTTATAAGAATAAGAGAGTTTGTTACAATCTCTCCATTATCTTCTAACAGATACTTCAAGTCTATCAATAATGGAGGAAGAATAATCAGAAGAAGTCACTTGAATAATTGTTTCATGAAAAAACATACCTTTAAATAAGAAACTGCTTACTGTTTATATTGTATAATTTGTATGCCTTGTAGCCTTTAGGATAACCAACAAAAGTGTCTTGTTCTACCAAAAGATAAGTAAGAGCGAACTTTTTTGCACTGTCATGATAACCTTAGTCCCAAATTAAGTTTTAACCATTTGAAAAAGAATGTTTTATAACATTAGAAATTTTAGATTTGTGTGTGAGAAAACAAGTATCAAAGTAAAATGACTTTAAGAAAAATATTTGTAGGCTTATATAAGACTCTCAAATGTCACAATATAATATATTAAATAATTGAAACACCTTACCAAGTGAAGTGAAAGATAATATTATAAATTTAGCAAAAGGACAAAATTGAAAATTAGAAATAGAAAAATTATCTGAAATATAAAAAATAATTTTATTACTTAAAAGCCAAATGACTTTATCACATATGTGTCCAAATTTAGAATTCCAAATGTACATATAGTGGCAGAATAGCCACTGGATCAGGTCAAATGCAAAACGTAGCTAGTATAGCCGAACAGTGTCAGGAACAACTAGCCGAATGGTATTCGGCTTATACTGAACAGTTCATGGATTAAGCCAGGTCACAGTTCATGGATTAAGCCAGGTCACGAGACAACCACTGACAACTGCAGCCTGTTAGGGCCGCCATACCCCAGAAACCTCGACCAATCGCAGTGATGGCGTGTCAGCAAAGGCTGCTATGCCCAGAACCTTGACAAATCACAATGTTGTCTGTGTCTACAGAGACTACTACACCCGACCTCGACCAATCACGACGCTGTCGTACGATTTTGACCTCTATAAATACTATGTGTGTGGACCCATAAAGGTACGTGATAAAAAAAATCTAACTTTACAACTCCGACATCCAAATACTAACTTTGGCATCAGAGCGCCTTTGGTAGGTACCCACCCACCATTCACTTAAGACCGAAGACCATTCACCCAAGACCAAAGACTCCACTCGAGGACGAACACCCTCCAGGTCCCTGCAAGAACACCAAACATAAGCATTCTTATAAGGATCAATATTTTGGAAAGAAAAAAAAAATATTTGTACTAATATTAAAAAAAACAAAATTACAATCATTTTATGAAAAAGTTGAAAAAGGTAACACTATAATCTTTCAAACAATCTTACTAGATGAAAGCACCTCCTGATGATTATTAAAAAGGGTGATGATGATTGTTAAAAAAGGTGATGTGTAAATCACTATCAACCAATAAAATAAAACATTGACAAAGAAAAAATTAAAATATAATAATTGAGGTAGTGCAAAACAATATAAAGCATCAATATATAATAAATTTGAACAATATCAATAACTATTGCAAGAATAACAAATTGAATGGATAACACAAGAGTACACAAGAGTTTTATTAGTGACATGTATATAGATTGAAAACATGACAAACAATAAGTAACATGACACGTGAATCAATGATTCATCTACTTCTAAACAAAGAATTGATAGAAATAGTAGAAAAAGCTAAACAATTTTTTTTTTTAAAAAAAAATAGCATATAAAGTATACATAATCAGACTACCAGGAGCAGTCGAATGCGAGACGTTAGACTTTTCATCTATGACATCCATGGGAGAAAAAAAAATGTTGGGATGAATAAAAAACAAATATTGTTATACCATATTAGAAAGTTGACTTTAAGTCTAACTCAATTCTACAAAATTAGTTTGTAAAGTGATGGGTGGACTCACTTATATATTGTAATTTTGTCTTATCTTTAACAATATAAAATCTCTAAAACAACTCTTTACACGAGAACTCGACATCTCAAACACGTAACTATACATAGATGGTTTCACAACTGTCTGACAGATGATACAATAAACCTAATAAATATTATTTGAATAGACTCTAATATCATATTAAAAGAAAAAGATAAAATAATTTATTGAATAATGATAATATTTAGATGTAAGATAATTTTATATATAATACTAATGTAATAACAAAGTGAATAATAATAAAAGATAATAATATATAACAAAATAATTGATAAATATAGTATCCGTAATATCAACTTTTATATTTGATTCTAATAATATAGTGAAGAAAAAAAAGTCATAATACATTAATACATTATTACGTGACATTCTATTAGTTAAGGAAGTTAACCTTAAGGACGTTAAAAAAAAAGTACTAAGTCGACTGTTAAAATAATTGACCGAAATAAAACATTTCAAAATAATAAGACAAAATTAGAAAAATCACATAATATTAACACACCATAATCTGTTAAGTTTAACAAATAATTAAAAGTAATTTTCAATCTTTTTTCAATTCATTCAAACAATGTTTTTTTTCACTCTAATGTTCTTCTGGTTTTACTATTTTCCTTTTTTCTTATAATCTAAATAAAGTATGGAAGCTAAACTTACATGTATTATTTAATTACTTTTAAATCAAAATTATTAATCAATTGGTGATATTTATATTCTATATAAAATAATGTTATTTATATTTCTACCAATCTGTTATATAGATATATCATAATTCATTAAACTTATAGTAAAACACATTCACAAATATTGAGTGCATTGTACACATGTCTTGTTCATTGGAAACAAATCTGTGTTCTACTACAATACCATGTGCTACTGCTGTATAGTTCACGCGTAAAATATTAAAAGCACCACTCAAAATAGTCAAACATTAATTGAATTTGAATTTAGTATTTTTATAAAAGAAATTTTATATCCTTTTATTCGGCCATTAATTATTCGGCTACACTACAGAGGAACTTGTTGCATGTCATCAATGAATATGTCTTATTACATGTTTTTTTCCTATTAGCATTAAATGTATCTTACAGGGGAGGATAATTTATATTATATTACCCTTTTTTCGTATATATGGAAAAAATTTACTAAAATATTTTTTTTTAATAAAACTGATTTAGTTTATAAATAATACTTTCTCAAGTGAGAGACATCAATCATTTCATAGATTTAAATCGATTAAACAATATGATTAAGAAAATGTTTATATTATAGCCATAAACTAATACAAAATAACTTAGTAGTAGTATTTTTTTAATATTTATAATAGTACTATTGAATTAATGATTTTTAGTCCTTTTTTTTTATCCCTCCATTCTAAATATATATATCATGGTTGGATATTATGGTATAAACATAGGAAAGGGACATGATAGTTAGGAGTTGAACTTCATTTTCTTAGCATTCAAAGTTAGATAGGGCATTTAAGATTGAACTTAATTGTTCAACACACTTTACCTTTATGGTTGGTAGATAGATGCACCACCCAAAACAACCTATTGTTGTTCTCAAATTTTCAAGTGCTCCAACTACCCATGTGTATTGAGTAAATAGTATAAGAAGAATATATTAATATTCTAACTTTTTTACATCTTTTTCATTCACAATAACTTTTATCTTTTTCTTTTTAATTTGATTTTCTTCATATTTATTGCCAAAAGTGTGCATAAAAGGTACTCATTAAATTATACCAATAGTCTATTTTTTATACAACCATTATCAGTTAATCCTAAATTTGTCACACCACTGAAAATTTTTTATTTTTATCACAATTGCTTTTAAAATGTTATTTAAATTTAATGGTTGCGGATTCACACCGTGAACTTGTTTTATATTATTACTAAATCATAAACCATTATATATATATATAAATTAAGTAGTTTTAATAAAAACTAGTAAATTTATACATTTAAAAAATAGTAAATTTATACATTTAAGTTTAGGATTAGATGATTGTTCTCTTTATTTCAGTAGTAAACCTTATTTAAATATCAAAATCAGACTAACTAATTATGCATTTTTTTCATATGGGTAAACATTTATAAGGGGTGTTTTGAAATAATATCTCAAGATAGATTGTATTCTACAAATAAAATCTATTCATAGCAAGTAATAAAGGTGACACGTTTTTATTGTTGTTTCTTTTACTATGAATTCATAATTGTCCAAACTATTTTTTAATTATATTAACTTTATTTAGGCAAAAAAATTGAACATATGGAAAAAACATATTTTTCTACCAGTAATTATAATGTTGTTATAGCACAAAATTAAATTATAATCCAACTATCTTTTAAAGGAATTTATTCACTTTATTTATTTATTTTTGAACTTGAGTTAGACTATAACTAAATTCACATAAGAGTATCTTAAATTTAATTATATTAACATAGTTTTCTGCAAATTGGGTCATCTAGTCCTTAATAACAAGTCAATCTATTTTGACATTGATTCAGATGTTTTCTTCCTTGTTTAGGAGAAGTAGACATGATGACAAATCTTGAAAAGTTGTCAAATAAAAAAATATTTAATGTTTTGCATTGCAAAAGATTATCTTGACAAGTTCATGAAGGCTTCAACTACTCCAACTAACAAATTTGAATTCTATCTTACCATACCACAACAAAATCATTCCATCATAGTTGACCCTATAACATTTAATAAATGTATCTATTTTGATATGTGTGGTTTAATTGATATACACCACAGGTATTATTTAAAACTTAACAATTATTGTATTTTATTTAAATTATTTATTGTGATTTGTACCCAAAACATAGTTAATGTAATTCAATGTTTATAAGCTAAATGTAGCATGATTTGTTAAATTATAAAAACCCTCCTATAAGTTATTATATATTTGATAAGTTAGATATAATTTATAATATAGAAATACATACGTTTGGTTTAATATGTTTTGGGTTTTTGTTTTTGTATGAACGGAAATACACATATATAAATATATAAATTGAGCAGCTAATAAACTAAATATTTTGTTTGAACAATTTGTGTTATATGTATTCATTTTGCTATACACTAAGTATCAGTGTAAATACTTTCTATTATATATAATAAAAAGTAAGCTGAAGGATTAAAAAAATATTTTAGATAAAAATTAAGAGAAACAACCTACTATTAAATAAAAATACAAATAAATATTTTTCAAAACTTAAACTATAATTTCATGATTTATTATTCACTATAATTTATATATTTTTTTATTTTACATATTTATTTAATTTCATAATCTTTATATCTTGTAATTTTTTATATTAAATTATTTTCCCTCATCACAAACACATCTCTGTATATATTATTTGTATAAATAATATAATTTTTGAGATATTATATATATAGGATATTGCAAAACATATGAACAAAAAATGTTCTAAAAGAATATGTACAAAACTTAATTAAACTAAAAACACATATAGTTAAGTTTGATTACCAACACCACTATCTTCTATAGTGTAAAATATTACCATCCAATAATTATCAGGTGAACTAATAATATAAAATTAAAATTCATCGTTTATAAAACATACACAGGTACTTAAATAGTATTTTCCATTTAATTATGATTCTTATGTTCATCTCTTACTCTTGTGGCATGAAATTTCAGGATTTGGTATTGGACAAAAAAAAAAAAAAAAAAAAAAAAAA
>Ga0209700_101390_pt1 | contig 50029 bp, 22 predicted proteins | sample SiratroredBW_FD_187528 | JGI IMG/M metagenome (GOLD analysis project Ga0209700, IMG submission 187528) | Root nodule microbial communities of legume samples collected from California, USA - Siratro red BW (SPAdes) (version 2) | ecosystem: Host-associated > Plants > Roots > Nodule | place: USA...
ATTCTTCATCAGTTTTATCAATAGGCTTCTCCGTAGCAAAAACAGGTTGATGGAAATTTTTCACATACAACAAATCTTCCATTTTTGCCTTCCAGATATTATAATTGGAACCATTCAGAGTAACCATTCTAGTGGTGTTAGCTTCCATTGTTTACCAAATCACAAGCCCCAAATCTAGGAGCTCTGATACCACTGATGGGTACCTGCAGCAGAAACAATACAATGAACTACCAACCAAACAATATGGAAGCTCCCTGAATGCAGTCAATCAACCAAATAATATCCAATACGCAATCAAAAATAGCAGAGAAAACAACACCAATATTTAACGTGGGAAAAACCTCTCAAAAGAAATTAAAAAACCCACAGAACGGTAAATGCTCCACTAATACCAAATCAGCAGATACAATAAGTCTTTCTAAACTTAATCATAGAGCATATCAATAAACTCTTCCTAATCCTCAAGTGGTCACCAACAATGGCCCAAATCAACATTTAGGAATTTAACAAAGTAAGAGTTCAAGAATCTCTTTACTCAAGAATGCTCTATGTTCCCGAATTTTCTGTGATTCAACTACAGCTCCAATCTTAAATCGCACCGGACAGAATGAAGCAGCATGAGTCACGAAGCTCCAGTAAAAATTTCAGGGCAATCGGAGGTGTTTTCACCGTTGGATCGTTGAAACAACGAGTATTCACGCTGGCAGAAATTTGCTGCGGTTAGCAGCACTTCACAGAATTTCTGGCTCTTCTGCAGAACTCCGATGAGCAATCCCACCGGACAAATGAAGAAAGATAAGAGAGAAACCTCCGGCTAAAATTTCAGCTTGATTGGACAAAGTTTCACCGTCGGATCGTTAGAACATCCAAGGCTGTTCTTTGTGAAAACGAAAACTGTTTTAACCTCACCCTCACTTCTTCACTCTAGATTTAGAAAAATTGGAGGGAGAAGGGAGGCAGCAGTTACCATAAAGAAACATTTCATTTGTTGCCCTAATTGGAGTTGAGCCATTTGGGTTATTGGGCCTCAATTAGAGAAAACCTAGCCCAACAGTCCCTCCCACAAGTGTTTTCAGAACTCAAATTTCATTCAAATTCTAAGTAGCATTCCAAAGATAAATGGTGACTATTCATAGCTAATTAAATCTGAAAATGCTAATAATGTAAATGCATCCTAAATGAAATTTAAATGTGACTTCTAAACCACATAAAGTTTTTTCCAAAAATTTAAAATCAAATGAGGGAAATTTTGAAATTTAAATTTCAAAAATAAAGTAAAGCAAAATCTTCTTGACCGGATTTGTTGGTGAAGTGCGTTCCGTGCTCATTCATGTTTTCCTTGCTTGCTTTGCCATGTTTTACTTGCCCTAATTCATTGAAGCCTTGGTCCAGAATATTTCTTCAAAATATAGCTTCAATTTGGACTTCCTTTACTTTGCATCACCTCTTTTCTTCTTCTTTGACCTTCTTTACTTATTTTTATTTTGGACCAAAACTTACACAAGCAAATGGACTTGAAAAGAGGTCCATCTAACATACTAATTACAACTTTAAAGAAATAAATCATACAAATTCAAGTATAAGAAATACAAAAATAAAAAAGGAAAAAAAAGAATATTTTGTTAGAAAAAAACAACTTTTCTCAACATACTTCTTGTAGACTTTCTTAGAATTTTGTTCATTTTTTTCTTTCTTATTCATACACTCATCATAAATAATACAAAGATCAGATATTTACCACCACTCATCATAAAGAATACAAATATTAGATATCTACCACTCAAAGTTATGATCAAAATAGCAAATACTTTCTCAAATAAAAAACTATTTAGCTTCAATCTTAAATAAAAGCAAATCTCAAGTAGTTCACCATATTTAACTATATCACATCTAAAACACCCTTTATTTAATTAGTTTTGTTTCCTGGGACTTTTTTTTTCTTCCTCTCAAGTTGTAATAATGGTAGTGTAGTGGGAGAATAGACAGGTTTCAATTGATATTTGTATAATTGTGTTAACTATTACTGCACTGAGAATAATTTTTTTCATGAGAGTAAATAGGTCATGATACATCAAATTTTGAAATCTATCTTAAATGCTAATTCAATCCAATAATCAAACTAGACATAAAACAACTTAATTATCATGATGCAAACATTAAAAATATAATTATGAAAGTAACTAACATGTTAATTATAGTTATGGGCAGGATATATAATTAAGGGATATGAATGGATATAATTTAAAATATTGTGTTAAATATTATTTAGATAAATTGATTCAACTTTTTAAAATTTAAAATTGAGTCAAAATATATCTTTTAGGCTATGCAACATTTAATTTAAAAATGTATTTAGAATTTAAAGTTTTATGCATTAGTCTATTCTTCATATCAATTACTAGATGATATTATATTTCTTTCTTAACCTAGTTTATTTCATAAAGCATGGTGATGTGATAATAAATTTAAAATTTAAGATATTAAATAAGATCTTGAGTAATAAAAAATAAAAAATATTTTGTAACATTAAAAACAACTTTTGTGTGGGATAAATATTTCACAACAATAAATATGAAAGCATCATTCACATTAACTAATAATAAAAACAAAATTAAAATTAAATTTAGGTTGAAGTGGAAATAATATTTTATTAAATGAAGTTTTATAAGATCTTTGAAAAAAAAAAGTGGATATGAAATTTTAAAAATAAAGTGACATGGCAGGATGACAAAAAGTAAAATAAAACTCATGTAGGAAAGATGAGAATAAATCCAATTGCACTTTAAAAGGTGAGAGAGAAACAGGATGGATGAGACCTATAAACCAGAAAGCCTATTGGAACTGAAGTTGGTACTTCTGAATTTTTGAAATTGAGTCATTTCATGTTTTCATGTTGGCTACAGAGGGACTTAATTTTACTTGCACTTAGTTTGCTGTGTTTTAATTCCAGATTCACCTCGGTCTCCTAAGAGAAAACTTGAATGAATTTTTTGAGTACTTTACAACACATCAGATCGAATCAAGGAACTTATTTCTATCAGAAAATACTATTCTGTTCATACAAGTAAACTCTGTTAAGTCACATTTTACATAGCAAAGCACAAATAAATTGTAGCTTGTAATGAATTTTAGTGTAATGTATGTTTCTACAATCACAAATCTCATCTAGATATGTAATTTAATCCCGGCGAAGATTATTCATGAACAAAGCCGGTAAAAAGAAATTGCTTCGCATTAGCCATCTAAGAAATCTGGCTTAATAGCTCTTCTTGTGTGCAGGCATGAACTTCAAATTGTAATCATTCAAAATCTCAAATATTGGCATAGGCATGAGCCTGGCCAAGTAATTTGGCATGCACAAGTGCAGCTAGTCAGTATCCATAGTGTTTAGTGTGTTTTTCACTGTTCTTTTAGTTTACCTTGGATAAAATGAGCTATGGGACATAGTAGCCAATGAGTCTGCTGCATTGAGAGGATAAAAAGGGTCATCATTTTGGTCATGGAGTTCCATGGTACTTTCATCTATGAAGGGTGGATTGGAGGGTGCTTCCACATGCTCTTCCTTCTTTGTTAGCATCTTTAGTGCCTTTGACATAGAGGGTCGCAAGGAAGACATTTCTTGGGTGCATAGAAGTCCTATCTGCACCACTCTTAAAATATCATTCTTAGCATTGCTTCTATGGTTTTCATCCAACAATAGATTTGGATCAATTAATTGTTCCACAGTCCCTGATTGAAAATGCTTCCATGTCTGATTTTGTCAGAAGATAGTATTCAAAGAGAAGGACAATTCAGTTCACAATGCAATCTTGTCTTAACTAGTTGAAAAACAATAGAACAAATAAACTTATACTGTGCAAGTTACCATTATTATTAGGCTGTCTGAATATTCTGATGCTTTGCTCCTGTTATTCTGTCTCCCCGTAATTATTTCTAACAGTAACACCCCAAAGCTATATACGTCTGCTTTCTCTGTTAACTGACCATGTGCTAGGTACTCTGGAGCCATATAACCTCTGCAGGTCCAAAAAATTAAAAAAATTTGAATAGTACTATTGAGATATAATACACAGTGGTTTCTATATTTCTTTGATAGCTCTTGCTTTCTACTAAAATTTAGTCTAGTTCTCGTATATCATTAGAATGTTTGTTGACAAAAAAGATGTTCTATTGGTAAAAAATACTTACAAAGTTCCAGCAATAGCTGTACTAATGTGGCTCTGATCATCTTGAAAGGACCTGGCCAAACCAAAATCAGCAATTTTAGCTCGAAGCTTTGCATCCAATAAGATGTTGCTGGCTTTTATATCTCTGTGGATTATCCTAATGTTGGAGTTCTCATGCAGGTAAACCAATCCTTCAGCTGTCCCCACGATAATGTCAAATCTCTTGGCCCAATTTAATTCTCTACCCTTGTTTTTATCTAGCACGCATGGACAAAAAATGTATTTAAGTTGAAATTTTATGACTAACCATCAAATGGGGAGATTTTGCAAATCTGAAAGGAGACAGTCTATTACCAAATATGAAGCGATCAAGACTTCTGTTAGGTAGAAATTCATATATAAGCAGGCTTTCAGGTCCTGAACAACTGCATCCTAAGAGTCTGACTAGATTTTTGTGTTCCACACTACTAATTATGTTGACTTCATTGTAGAAATCCGCTGCTCTATGCTTGTTGTTGAAATATAATCTCTTGATAGCAATCTCTCTTCCATCATGCAGAACTCCCTGTAATGAAAAAATGTTAAGAGTGGCTTTGAAATGTAAAATATGGTGGGGATGTAGGTCTGTAGAGACAAAAGTTACTTTATAAACAGCTCCAAATCCTCCTTGACCAAGCTTGTTAGCTTCATCAAAAGAATTAGTAGCCTTCTCCAGTGTAGAGTATTTGAAGTTCAAGCTATTGTGGTGAAGGCTTTTGGCTAACTTCTCTGCATCATTTGAACCTGGAAAGCAGAATCACAATGAGCTTAAGGAAACTCTTGAAAGTATTTGTGCTATAATACAATGATAATTCCAAACTTTATTAAATAGGTCTGAGAGGAATATGAGATGGGGGCTATTATATAAATACATGAGTAATAAACACATAATCAACACTCATTGGTTTTCTCTATCTCTCTTTCTATCACATCAAGACATATATTACAAGCAAATGTATAAAAAATTAAATCAGTTACCTCTTCGTTTCATTTGAACATATCTGTGTTTGCGGATGTAAACCACAATAGCTATTCCAACCACCAAAACAATAGCTGAGCTGACCACTGCAATCACTATCACTAATACATTATCTGCACAAGCCAGAAAAATGAACTCATACTATTAGGTGTAAAATTTTCATAACACTAAAATCTGGATCCTCACAAAAAACCATAATACTCAATTACAGTGAAGAAAGTTGCAATCTATTTACCTCCTGAACTTCCATTTTCCTCTTCCTTGTTAAGAAAATCTGAGTCTGAGAACCTCATGAAGCATCCAGTGTTGAGTGCTCGCCCTTCTGACCAGGGCAGGCACCCCAATACGGAAGAAGATGCATTTTCAAGACAAGCTATACAAGACTTGACGTCCAAGCTCCTCCAGCAATTAGCCAGAACATAAGCTGAGTCATTTGCTGTTCCTGCTACAGCAACCTCCGCTCTAGCATACCCTTTATTGTTTGGTGCAGCTTGAACTGCAGCCATAACAGCCTTCTTTGCTGCTGCTTGAAAACTTGTGTTCTTCTTTGTTGTGTTTCCACAAACAGCCTTGTCTCCTGGCCCTGTGTACTCATCATAGAAGCTGTAGTTTTCAGCCCTCATGAAGCAACCATCAAGGTATATGCGACCACCGTTGTAAGGGAAGCATTGGGGAAGAACCGTGCGTGCCTCCGCATAACATAAAACACAGTCAAGTAATGAGAGATCACCATAGCACTGAGCCAACCCGTAGTTAGTGTCAGGTCCTCCTGTCCCTTCAACTGCTGTGCCATAACCACTGCTGCTCATCTGCTCACTAATCTTCTCCATGGTTGCAACAAAATTTTGAACAAAGATAGTGGAGTTGTGCTCTAACTTTTGGCTACATGTTATATTCACAGTCTTGGCCCTTGGTTCTGCCATCACTGTCTTTGTTAGCAATACAGCCTTTATGAGAAGGAAAATAAAGCATTGGAAATAGACAGCAGGGGCTGTTCTTTCCATTTCTTTTGTGATTATCGGATCTAATCACTTTCTCTGGTACTGATTATACTTGGCCTTCTCAACTAGGATCTGCAGAAAATGAGTGTTAGAGATTTAGGCTATTTAGGTGGAGATGTTCAAATAAATTTCTACAAAGGTACTTTTAGAAGAAGAAAAATGGAAAAAACTTGTCCTACAATTTGCCTTTCTTATATTCTTCTTCATAAATATTTAACAAGAAATTTACCTAGCAAACCTTATATGATTATATCGTTTACTATGTGGAAGAACATTTTACCAAAATAAATGTTGCACTTAATACATATTAGTTTAGCAAGCCAATGCTTGATGTTGGAAACGTCATTAGATAAGCAATTCCTTCCTATCCCCAGATAATGATGAGATTCCAAAAGTCTTCTTGTTCCTTCAGAAGGAAGGCCACTTGAAGAAAGGGGAACACATCTTAAGCTGTGTGAAAAGGCAGAAACCAAAGTCGGCTCACAACTTTCTTGGTCATTTACCTGCACTTCCCAAACAAGTGAAATGGAGAAATTCAGGACCACCAACCAATCTAGACATCATAGGTAGCTCACCTTTATCAATTCCTTTTCAGCGAATTAAAAATTTCACGTAAAGATTGACAGAGATAATGTAATAGTTTCTTGTGAAGTGGCCCTGACTTTTTGGCAGCCAATATTGAAAAAGCATATATTGGGGGCCGTTTAGTTTCACACTTGCACAGTGAATAACTTCGTAAAAGAAACGTATACTTTGAGATGTGGAAGCCAACCTATACTCTGCTTATGGCAAACAAAACAATCAATACGAAAAGCTCTTTTTTACTCTTAAACTGTTCAGTTACTCGTGGTCAACTGAGTTATCAAAATTTAGAAAAAAAACAACGCGGTTGGTGGACACTGAAAGCTTTTTTCTAGAGACTAGAAGGGTGTTGCATCAGAATCCTTTCCCATTCACATACCATAACCTTTTCAGGAAAAAAAGAAAATACAAAATGAGAAAAAAGAAGAGGAGGGCCTGTGTGAAGAATAAATAAACACAAGTACACAACATCATAGTAGGTGTATGAAAAATGTCATTAAAGACCGCCAAGGCAACCAACCAAGTAAAGTGTCCCATTGAAGTTTGTGAAGAATTTAAAAGAAGTTAAGTGGTTACCGTACCTTACCTTATCAATGATGGTCTCCACGAGATCCCACATCGTCTCGGTTTCATTTTACAGATGAAATTAGAAAGTCAATGATTATATATAGAGGGGTGTGGGAGAGATAATGTGGTAGTTTGAATGTTGGTTGAAACTTGAAAAGAAGAGTTGAAAAAAAGCAACACATGACATTGGTCAAAGTGTGTTTTTGTGTTAAATCACAAAGATAGATAGTGCATATCCTCCGTTAGGTCGGAAATTCACCGTCCAAACAAAGGTTTAACTTTATCTCATAGATCTCTTTCATATCCTAGGTCCATATATATATCAATAGGTTATTAAAAACTTCAGAGCCATTAAACTACCCATAAATATCAATAGGTTCTTTTTGTTTCAACAATTATGTATAATAAACTTTTAATTGAACTTATTTTAATTATCGTAGCTTCTGAGAACAGATTTTTCTGAGTAGACTATGATAAACCTTTTGTTTCTTTTATCAACATTTGACCCAGATTTCATTATTTAATGACAACTACGGAAAATTCCAGTTGTACACGGAACTTTACATTTCCAATGGAAAGCTTTATACAGGGATTTCAGACCAATCATGCAGCTGCACATAATATTCCTTTATTAATAAGAAACTAGGCTTTTAGTTGTAGCACACTGTTTCAAGATCTTGTTCATGCAAAACAATTTAACAGTCAGCAGCTTGAATGATATTGGAAACACATTATAATTTTATACTAAAGTTATCCTCTTTTTAGATATCAATAATTAATTTGAAATTCTTTTTACTATATAAGAACCAAAACTGTGTAGTGTTTATCTGTTATAGACAGTCATTTTGATGATTCAGTGGATCATATGTTTACGTAGTCATGTGTAGAATTCACCTTATTGATAGTTTTTTTTACAACAATTTACTTTAGTTTAGTTACTATATATATTTTTGAGTATTTTAATTACAAATTAATATACCATCGTGAAGGAGATCAAATTGAGATCAACCTCCTTTAATTTATTTATTGGAGTAGGGTGACTTACTTCATCCTTTTTATTTTTGATTTTTCTTTTTATATAAAAAGTGATCATTTTTATTTGTTACTTTCTTAAAATTTAAAGATAATATAATTGTTTCTAATTATACCCTTACTTTAATTAATACGTGGAGAAAAAAAATTCATTATGATAACTGAGAAAAAAACTATAATAACATGTAAATATACATTAAAATAAAAGAATTTGAAAGAAGTATAATAGATAATTAACTTAAAATTATATTAAAAATATAAAAAATAAATAATTTTCTTAATTTTAGTGAGAATTAAAGTATTAATTGATTAGGCATAATAAATTAGCAACACGACCTTCCATATATCATAATGTCACTACATGGGAGGATTTAGAGGATGAATTTTGTTCTTAACTCAATATGATTCATGCAATTTTCTTTCCAACTCTTTATAATATTCGAGGTTTTTAAATAAAATAATTTTAAACTAAATACATATGACACTTCTATTTAAATCTTCAAGATAACTCATCATTTGAAGAATGTCAATAAAATGATATAAATCAAAATAAAAGATTATTGAGAACAAAAACAAAAAAGTAAAAATTTATTAGAAAAGAAAATCAAAAGAAAGAATAAACCTGTGTATCTTATTCAAGTACTCACGTGTCCCTTAACCAACATGTGACAATAAAAAATAGGATAAAAAGTAAAATAATTTTTTATTAAGGCCCAAAACAGAAAAAAAAAAAAAAAAAAAAAAAAGGAACTATTTAAAATCATACGCGAAATCCTCAAATTTATAAATGACTAAAAACTTACTTGAGACTAAATATTTTTATGTTAAAGGTGGAAGCAAACATGTAGAATAATGGAGGTCGACATGAGAAACGCATTCAATTAATATCATAAAAAAAATAGAAAATTAAATTAAACAAAAAATAGAGAAAAGTACTCTTTAAAATCAATACATGAATAATCGTGTGATGATTTTGAAATATCTTTTACATTATTTTTTTTAGGAAAAATAATTTTTAATAGTTTAATTTTCTTTTCAAAACCTCAAATTTTTTAATATTAAGAACAACTTCGATGGGAGGATATGTTTTCCACCTTGAAAAATGTAAATCTGAATTTCACTGCCACCATATCGTTAAGCAATTCACATCCCACTTTTACTCTGAATAGAATAAATTTTAAGAAATTCCAAACAATTTATTATTTTATATTTATTTTTGTGTTGACTTGATTATGATATATAAAAATATTTATTAATATAAATTAATTAAAAGTTAATTAATATTCTGTGAAAAATAATTATATTTTTATTAAAAATTAATTAATTGATAATACGTAATAATATTTTGATTTAAAAATATTATCTATTACATAATATTTAAATAAATGTATAATAATATATCGACTATTATATTTCAAAATACAGTAATTTCTATGATTTTGTCGTTGTTTTTCATGCATGTAAGACATGCATTAATGAAGAAAGGTTACAAGATGTTGAAGAGAGAAGAGAAAACGACATAGTGAAGGAGATTGAGTGTAAGAGAGTTTAGAGATTCTGGAAGGTTCCCAAGAAAGAAAGAGAAGGGACAAAAGAAATTATTGGTGTGAGTTGGAGATAATAATACAAGTTGGAGAGGAGGGGTCGAAGTGAAGAGCTAAATGAGGGGTGCAAAGGGAAATTTGGAGAGGTAAGGCTAATTGTTTATTATTTAATGCATGTTAATGTTCATAAATCTATAAATGAACTTGATGTAAAAAATATTAAAAACATAAATTAAAGTTCAAGTAAATTTTAAATTAAACAAAAAATTATTATAAAATCTTAGCAGAATATTTTAAAAGAAAAAATTAAAACAAATTTGCTTCGTAAAATACTAAAATTTAAATTATTATATTTATTATTTTAACATTTTGATTTTTATTATTTATTTCATTATAATATAAAATTGAATTATTAATAACATATTAACAATATAACTAATTATATTCAAATCTTACATATAAGGACTTAGAAAGAGTAAAAATGATTTAATTAGAATGACGCAGGAATATTTTGTTATTAAAGTGAAAAATGGTTAAATAAAAAATAATCATTTAATCAGGTTTTATTTTTAAGTTAGTCATTATTTTTCTAAAAATATAATTATTTCCCTTCTCTCACTCCTCTTAATATTTCTGATCCTTGTTTTGAACAATATACTATTCTTTTGAATTCAGTACCAACTAGCATCATTCCCCTAAAACAACGTTCTCTTTCAGACCTTTCAACCAATCTATGCGATCCTGGAAAGCGGCTTTTGATAAAACTCTAGCAATTTCTTGAATTAAAGACTATACAATGAGTTTAACAAAACTGTCTAATTAGAAAATTGAATAAAATAAGTTATATTTCTACTATTTCCTTAGAGTCATTTTTAAATCTTTCTTTCTACCTAATAAACGTGCTTGCATATGACATTTTATGCTTTAGGATTGATCTTTGTTAGTTCAGAACTTTAGTGATATTTTCATATAATTGATTAGAACTCTATGATGTAAGTTAGAATATCTTTACTATCATGAGAGATTGTGGCTCTTTTGTAGGTGTTTGTTGCTCCTAAATTAGTTTTACATTTAAATTGTGGTCACCAAGTTTCAAATTTCTCTTGCAAGACTTATGATTGAATTACTTGAAATTGATTTTCGATACTTAATTTTTATAGAGATAATAGTTGTGGATGAATTGAAGAATTTTATGTTGATATGATGTTGATAGAGCCATTGAGTATGATAGTATGTTGAAATGTGATGTTTGATTTATCGAGGATCTTATGAAGTTGATAGTATGATAGATAATAGTAGTTTTAGAGTTTGGAAAATTTTAAAAGAATTCAAAATTATGCAGAGGCGTCAGATGCAATATCAAATATGCTAGACATGATAACAAAGGTGTAGGCTCGAGCGAGAGGGTTTGCTCTCGGGTTTGAGGCATTTTCTTTGACACCAAGTGTGGTAAGCCTTGGGAGCCCATTGGGGGCCACTCCTTCTGGCCAGTTGTGAATTCTTAATGCCTTTGTTGATTATATAGGAAATTATATTGCTTCTTTCAATCTTGAAGACTTGTATTCATATATAGATATTTCATTTAATTATTTGATTTACTATGAGATTAAATTATGAAGATAAAGTGATTGTTTGAGTTTTTAGTTGTTTTGCTGTAAATGGAATGATATATTATGAGAATATTTGGATTGAAATCAAGACAGAGTATTTTTAGAAAAAAAAAATATCCATGTTAAGATTAAGATTGTTTATGATGTGTATTGGTATTGGGATTTATCTGGAAAGAGATATCCTGACTCTATTGGTATATTAGAATTATATAAATGAAAATTAGTAGGTGGTGAGAGTGGGATGAGTATGAATGGCTGAGGTTTGGAATATAGCTTGTTAGAATAGGTCATATGAATTACCCTTATCATACAAGGATGAGTAATAAATTTATGCATGTCTAGGGTTGTGTGGTACAATTGGAAGTTGTATGATAGATGCAAATTTTTGAGTCTATTTCAATGCACAAACTTTTGGGAAGTAAAGTTAACTATATATGTAATTATGTTAATGTGTCTTATATGAAAATGATATTATTAATATCATAGATACTTTATGATTGTTGTACGATGTATGTGATAAAAGTATGAAAGTTTGAAGTCTGTTGTAACATTATTTGAAACAGAAATTTAAATTTATGTTGTTAAATTTTAAACATGTCTAGCTTACCTTTTTGTCTTTTTTTTTCTTAAAATTATTTTAAATATATAATGATAATGTCTTATACAAGAACATATGATTTGATAGATAATATTGATAGAGTGTTTTATCCTTCTTTTTAATATATTTTTTAGTTATATTAATATTGTAAATCTTTAAATAATGTAATAAATAATATATATATATATATATATATATATATATATATATATTTAATGAAATGTGTTTACGTTATAGTTACTAGATGAGGTATGTGTGAATGTTACAATATACAAATATTAATAAAATATTTATGATATAATCTATTGTCGTAAATATTTGATCTATATTTACAATATAATATAATATGTCTTTTAGTTATTTCATTGTATATATACTTTTCTTTTTATCTTAATCTTTTCACAACGTGGAAGTTTAATGCTTAAATTATTATTATTTTTTTGTGCTTCTTTAATTTCTCTCTTTTTTTAACTTCTTTAGTCATTTACGCGCTTTCTATCCTCTGAAGCAAGCAAGACGTAAAGGACATTTTCATCACGAAAAGGAATACACTAAATCGCTTTTTAAGTAAATAATAGAATGAAATTAAAAAAAAAGCTAATAAATAATAAGGGAATAATTTATTAAACCCATTTTTAATATTTATAAAACAAATAAAACTACATTAATTTTAAAAAATAGTAAATGGAAAGATTAATGCAGCCTATAGATTTTTATATCTAGACAAAATAAATTGCTAGGTCCTCTCTGCATTTATGTCGGTCGATAACTTACCTTGTAGAGATCTGGAAGTGTTAACTGGAAAAAAAAAAAAGTACCCATACTTTTTCATTTTTAACACTAGTTAGATTTCACGATCGTTGACCAAACAAGATATCTCCTTTTGTGATTTGAAATTATGTCAATCACAAGTAAGTCAAAACTTTGATTTCATTTGTTCTCCAAATATTTGTTTTCGATATTTTTTTCAATACAGCACACCTTTGAAAAGAAAATCTATTTACATTAATATTTTAAGCTATGCTACTTTAGAAAATATTTCGTTTAACCTAGTCCCACTAATGTTCTCTGTTGATTTAAGAAAAACTCTAGAAAGAAACATTATTTTGCTAAATTCTAATCCAGACAGTCTCCAAATTGTTAAATTGCTTTCACATCTCACATTCCAGCAACACAAATCTTTGAACTTTCAACAAACAATAAAATTATCTCATGCTATGCATTTAGCAGGGGAAGGTTTTTCCTCAATAGTCAAAGGCACTGGTAATGAAACAAATGTCATTTTTATTACTGAAAAAAAGGTTTATCGGTATGCATTTTGCAGTTAATTTTCTTATTTTATTAAATGTCTACCAAATTCAAACAAATCATATTAAATAACCATAATATAAGGAACTTATAAAAAATTCTATTACATAAAGAATAAAATGAAAATAAATAATTGGCGGTTACATGAAAAATTCTTGGTGGTAGATAACTCCAATCAGGTGTTAATAGAGAACTCAAAAGGTTAAAAAGCATGTAGTATAAATTTTGCAGAGACCAGCCTACTTATCGAATCTTTTGTAGGTGATCTGTGTGATATGTAATGTACAAGTTTTGGCAAAATTTAACATTTTTACCTTGCAGCTATTTGTGAAACTGTTATCTGTATACATAGCTATTGGTCCTAACTGTTGTTGGCATATGATCATATGTGGGGTTTTGTCACTCCCCTTTTAATTCATTTAGACATGCACAAGAGCATTGCCATGCTGATAACTGGTACCATCCTTTTTCAAGAAAGCAAGCATACCATACCACAGCTTCTATAAGGGTTCTTGGGGATTGTGATTGTGAGCAGCACAAATGTAGTCCAGGAGAAAGGTTGTATAATGTAACTCATCTAGGTTCAATCAGACTTTCAGTCACGGTGTTTGCTGAAGACTGAGTGTTGGATCCAGGCTGAAAATTATATTCAGGTAAACCAGATCTGCTGAGTTCTGAACTACCAGAATTAATAAATGGCGGTTGGGTTGGCTGAGGAATTTCCTGATTGTGATTAACCATTTTAACTACTTCTGACATTGATGGTCGCAACTCTGCAGAAGCTTGTGCACAAAGCAGCCCTATCTGAAGCAGTTGGCATGCTTCCTCTGCAGGAAAAGGACAGTCTAGGGTCTGATCAACAACTTCAGATAGCCTATTTGATCCATACAGGCGCCAAACCTTGCATATTGATCATCAACCAAGGGACGCTACTTATGAGAATGTTTGTCTTGTTAAAAAACATTAAAGGTAGTAGTATGCCGTAGCAACATGCCAGATGAAAACAGTTACCGTTTGTAGGAGAGAGTATGAATTCATAATAAAGGAAGTGTTTCTTTTGCCAGATACAATTTCGATAACTACAACTCCAAAACTGTAAACATCTGCTTTCTCAGACAACTTCCCACGAATTACATACTCTGGAGCCATATACCCCCTAATATGAACACATGATAAAATGTAAGTGAATCATGCAGGAATAATATAAATCATGTTTCAAATCTATAGGATAAGGAAATCAACTAAAGGGTTCATTTATATTTCCTTGTAACATAAGATGTAGAAATGCTCGTCAACCATAAATTTTTGGTGTGTAAAATATTACAAACCCCACTCAGCTTTGCAAAGACTACTAAGATTGCATAGAAAAGAGACAACCACTTTGTGTAGACAGAGGAATTATTATAATACAATGGAATAGATAAAAAAAATGTCATTATAGAATGCAACATAGCAATCAGTTGGTCTTTCACAAAGCTAGTAAGTAATATACATTATAAAACAGTCATTAACAGAAGGCATCCAGTATTTTGATTAACGAAAATTCACCTTCTAGTCATCTAAGGTCTATGCAAGATATTTTCCTCATAACATAAGATGCAGAACAGTCATGCACTTACAGCGTACCAGCAATGGCTGTGCTAATGTGAGACTTGTCTTCTGGAAATAATCTAGCAAGTCCAAAATCAGCAATCTTTGGTGTGAAGTCCTCCTCAAGTAGAATATTGCTTAATTTTATGTCTCTATGAATGATTCTCACATGTGATTCCTCATGAAGGTAGGCCAAGCCCTCTGCAATTCCTAATATAATCTTATGCCTGCATTCCCAACTCAGCGGTTGAGAAATCCTTTTGACTGGAGAAATTCAAAGGAGATACAATAAGAAAATTTTCATTTAAAGAAAGGAACTTTGTTTAAGACTGGATATCAGAGATAAAGTTACAACCAGAAAGGTGATCATGGAGGCTCTGGTTAGGCACATATTCATAAACAAGAAGGCTTTCAGGTCCTGTAATACTGCATGCTAAAAGTTTTACCAGATTTTTGTGTTGGATGTCACTTATCAAATTGACCTCATTGAAGAAATGATCCACCCATTGTGTTGTGTTAAATCTTAGCCTTTTTATGGCAACAGTATTTCCATCTGGCATAACTCCCTAAATTGCAACAAAAAATAGTCAGGCAAAATGTTAGCAACAATTAAGTTGTCCAAAATGATAATAACAAATAAGCTCAGAAAAGACATACTTTATAAACAGAACCTGACCCCCCTTGTCCTAGCTTGTTGGCATCATTGAAGTAATCTGTTGCCTTTTCAAGAATCTCATATGGGATATTTAGCCTGGATTTATTCACTCGGTCAAGAAGAGCACCAAACTGTCTTCTTTCTGAGGTAAGAACAATACAACAGCCTTCAGTATTTGCAGTTCTAATAATCTCTCAGTCCTAAATATCAAATATCATACCTCTTCTCCTTGTCACCATGTTCTTCCTTATAAAGAAAATAACTGTTGCAACAACCAGCAGAAGAGCCACGGCAGCAGTGGACGCAGCCAGAATTTTAGATAGACTCCGTTGTCCTAACATTACATGCCACACACAGCAACACAGCTTTACAGCTTTACAGCTTTAGTGACATATTTTATCAGAAAGGTGATCTTTGTGGGTATTTTATTTATTCAAAATAATGCCTATTTTCAATTTAACAAAATAGTTAAATTTCATAACAAAACACACATCAAGGACAAAAGATCCACCCTAAATTACGCTAAACAATAAATCCTTCTTCTAAAAATCAATCAATGGAACAAAATAAGTAATACATATCTATGTAAAATTCTTCATATATGGTATGCTTGAGTCTTCCAGGTTTCAAGAAATGGTCCGTGATCAATGTTGGGATTTTGGGGTCTCTGATACATACAGTTGTGACCCTTCAAAACGACATGTTATGCAATTTTTCGCAATCAAGGTTTTACCAAATGGTCTGTAACCGCAATTTTAGCAACATCAAGGTTTTAAGGTTCCCAGGACTAAAACATGATCAAATTTGTCGCAATATCAAGGACGGCGACAAAAGTCTGACCGCAACCTCAATTTGAAACCTTGAGCTAACTTATCACAGTTGCATTTAAAACCTTCTTTATATTGTCAACATATGGAACCAAAAATGCATTTTAATCCGCATCAAAATCAGAGGAACACTTCCTAGTACGGGAGAATCAATCGTAAAAAACTAACTAAAATCCAACACCATCAATAAAATCAAACAAAAATGACGTGGCAAAGACAGATAGAGAGAGATAGTATAACTGACCATGATTTCCAGAAATTGCAACAACATCGGTTGAATTGTTATAAAACTTGTCCGCAGAGAACCTCAAGTAGCAACCAGCACTCAACGCCCTTCCTTCTTGTGTTGCACACGAAGCAATCCTCGTAGCAGCATCCGCCAAACATTTCTTGCAGGCACTACCGTTCACAAACTCCCAGCACTGAGCCAACCCATAAACACTCACATTCTTTCTCTCCACCGACCCCACCCCAAACCCATCGTTTTTAGGCGCCACCTCGCTCAGGTTCCTAACCAACTCCAAAGCGTTGGCCTTATAAATACCGCTACTATGAGCACCATCACTATTATTATTACTGCTACTACTTCCAGCGGTGCCGCACACAGTGGTGTCTTGGTCGCCGAAGCTCTCTGCGAAGAAGTTATAGTCGTCGTAGCGGAGGTAGCAGCCGTCGAAGAACAACCTACCACCCTGTGTCCCTTTCTGGAACGGGAGGCACGAGAGGAGCTGCGTCTTGCACTGCGCCAGGCACACATTGCAGTCCGACTGCGAGAGGTCCTTCATGCACTCACCCATGGCGTAAACGGTGATGTTTCCTGACCCCCTCACCACGGCGCCGTGCCGCCGTGCCGTCGTCAGAGGGGTCAAGGCGTCCATCGCCGCCAGAAAGTTTGCGATGAAAACTTGGCGGCGAGGAAGGGAAGAAACTGTGCGGTTGGTGCATAGCAGAGCGGCTCTCTGAGCCCCTGGATCGGAAAGAGTAAAAGGTGCGAACACAGAAAGGAAGAGGAGCAGAAAGGAAACAGGAGCAGGAATCATGAGGCAAGTTTCTCGTTTTTTTCTCTGGATTTTGTTAAGCACTGAGAGTTTTGTGTTTTGGGAGAAAATAAATAAAATAGTGGGTGGCAAAGAACAGAGTGGATGACAAGGAAGATGTAAATATATTTGCTCTGATAATATGTATTAATTATTTAGATATTATGAGTATCCTATCTTACTATTTTTTTCATTATTGCATTCTTTGTATTTGTAATCAAACTTTCATATTTGGATGACAATGAAGATAAGACCTGAAAATAGTTTGTTCCGGTGGGATAAACTGAGTATTTTTAGCTCGTTGACCTACATAGTAATACTTTTGCATCACTCACGCACCAGCTAATAACTGGACGAAATGGTGAGTCTCCATGACTCAAAATAAAAAAATCTACAATATTTAATTGTTATAATAAGAATACAATAAATATAATAAGTCAAATAAATAGCTATTATAGTATTTTAGTAGTGTACATTTTTTTAATATTAGTTTTATTCTTAACCATAAACTTATAAGACCTAAAACAGATATGAAATATTAAAATAAAGTTATTATTATAATATTTATACAATTTTCTTTTCCACGAGTTAATCATTACGCGGCATGAACCAATAAATTGATTTATAATTGAAACTAATCCATAATTGTTGTTATGTGAATCGACTTATCTTAATCCGGTTTTTCCACACTAAAACGAGGGCAGGCCAAAAATAGTTGGGTGAGTCCACTTTCTTTAATAAAGAATTTAAATTTAAGTCTCATTCACATAAATAATTAGTTTAATTCTGATTTTATTTCCAGGAATAATAATTTATTTCGTGGTCCTGGGTACTTGTATATATAAAATATTAAGATTTACTTTGATATTTAAAAAAATGACATCATAATTTCTTTTTTAATTTTGAATTGAGTAGTTAATTTATGTTTTTTGCAATACGAATATATTTAAATATGGTTTTAAGTGTTTGTAAAATAAGAAAGTTTTGATCATAAAAAACTGAAATTACCCATTTAGTCCGAGTAACTTTTTATTTTGGTCTTTTAAAAAATAAATTTTTATTTTCATATTTTTAAAACTTTTAATTCTATTTTAATCTTCATTGTTCATTTTAAAATGGATAATAACATGTATTTTATATATTTTAAAAATTATTAGAAGTATCACCTGTTTTTCACATTATATTAAAGATACCAATAAACATTATTTGAAATAATTTTTGGCTATTTAATATATGAGCAATGAAATATGATACCAGGTACTGGAAATAATTATTTTCAATTTTAAAAGAATAAAAATAAGAAATATTTTACATCAATCAAAATCAAAATTTCATTTATAATATAGAGACTAAAACTATATTATTACATGCAATCCTTTTACACGTTTCTTATTTTTTTTTTACGTAATTTGTTGTAAAACCTGCAAAAGAATTGTAAATATAATATTCTTCACTACATTGACTAAAATTCATTAAAATTTTTGAGTTTGTTTTATCTAATAAAAAGAACTCATGTAATTTTATATATCTGGGTTGAGTGTTTCAGTGTCGGTGGATATTTTTTTTTCTCAACTCAAATATGACTTTCAATTTTACTTGAATTTCTAACAAATTTATTTAATAATATATTTAAAAGACAATGCATTAGTATATTAATTTTTTGGCTGTGCTTAAAAATATACACTCTTAACTAGACTCAACTTGTGATTTGAAATTGCATATAATAATTAACAACCATAAAATGGAAAGTCAAAGAAGTTATGTCATTCTTTTCTTAGAAATGGTGCATAAAGCGGAGCACTAAGGTCAACGAGTGGTGCAAGCATAACACTGCGTAGTGTGAATGTGGTGGGGTTCGTTTCGACACGTGTCAGGCAATGAATGGGTAATTTTGGAAGTAAGAGGAAAGTTTAAAATTGTGACTGTTGAGATAATAATTGTGTGTGAAATGGGGCAAATGTTGACGGAGTCAACACGAAAGGTTGACTCTGATAGAGATTGATCAACACAGCCTTACCCAAAACGTTAATGGACTCATATAGATGGTTTATTGATATTTTTACACACATATTTCATACTTCTATTAGTATTTAGAATATTAATGAAATTTTATATTACAAAAGTACCTATTTTAATTATGTTATCTTATTTTATTGGATTAAAAATTTAATATTTATATAAATTTAGTTTTACATTATTGATTTGTCTGTGAGTATAAATTGAAATAAAGACATACTGAGTGAGAGATATATGTGTTTGTGAATATAGTTGAAATATTACAATTTTTTTATTTTAAATATAAGTTTAAGTAAGACTATTTTATAAGTTAAAAGAAGTTAATAAATATAATTTGGTTTTTATAGATAGTACAGCATTCATATGAGAATAAACAATTATAAATGGAGAGTAATTTTAAAAAAGTAAATATACACAAAATGTTATAATTGTTTTTATTAATTATCATAGATGTTCTTAATCTATTTTATTTTTCTCGAACCAAACATATCAATGTGAAATTCATTTTTAACTTTTAAAATAATCAATAATAAAATAATTTTTTAAAGAATATGAGAGTTAAAAAAGTAACTGAAGGAAGTAATACGGGTATGCGTTACACTTCCACTCATAACAAATGTTTATGCAAACATTTGTTTGCATAAACACTCAGAATCAATATTGTTTCTCTAATTTATAATAAACTTGTAGAATAGTTCATGTAAGCAGAATTTATTTTCTATTCGTATATTTCAACAAATACTAAAAAATAAAAAAAAATTGTGTATGTATGATTCACAGTTGAGAATAAATAACGTGTTTTATAAGGAATGTCTCAATTCATAAAACATGTTTGTTAACAAACTTCAATTTTGGCTCACGTTGTCAACTAATAGCAAAAACAGAAGAAAAAACATTTTGCATCCTTAAACAAATAAGCTCAGGATGTTTTGTAGCCTTTTTTAAAAGCTTTTACAGATTTTTTTTATTGCTTTTACTACTCTTTCAGTAACTTTCTCACTTTTACTTTTTCTTTTATACTATTTGACTTTTTTTTTCTTTCATATGATTAATGTATAATAAATATAAAGTAAATTTAGGTCAACAACACGACAACCTATCTTATTGACTTGATAACATAATTGGTTCCTTAGAGGTCAGATGTTTCTTTCAAATAGAAATTGCTCTCAAAATATATGGTGAAGAATTGAAGTTCGAATATTATTCCTAGAATCGCGCATGTTGTTGGTAGAAGCTTTCACACAAATGCACATGCTATGTTTATTTTAGTGTTCCAAATTGTCCTTATGCAAAGTTTGTCTCCTAATAAAATATTTGTGTAGTTTAAGTTGAAATAATATTAGATGTAAAAAAGGGTAAATAGACGTTATAAAAATGCTTTGAATATTTTTTAAGAAGACACTGAATAGATTTTAAGTGTTAAGCATGCTAAACGGGGTCTTTGTTTATGGATTGGTCTATCAACATGCCAAAATTCAATTGTTGAATTGATATTTTCAAGTTATTACTTTGTTTTGATTTACCCGTTTAAATATGCTAACCTAATAAGTTAAAAGCGAGATGAGACAAGTTGACTCGTTAAATGGTTTTTATATTAAAAATTAAAATTAAAATAGTTTAAAATATTTTTTTATTAAATCATTTAAAAGATGTAAATATGTAATAATATTGTAACTTAAATTATTAACACTCATAAATTAAGTTTCAATTATTAATTATAATAGAACAATTTAATATGCAAAAGGTAATAATATGTTATAATTGATCTAATTAGAGACATAAATTAATGAAGTTGATACAAGAGTAACACATAAGATAGTGTAACACTTAAAACTATTATAACTATTCATCATAACATACATGTGTTATGTTCAATTATCTTTTATAATGTCTAAAGGATTCAATTAATTGATTAGAAGTTTTACATTGAGTTTACAAAACTACTCATGGTTATGCCTTGTGTGTTATTGTTAAATATCATTTTGTTCGTTCTTATTTCATTATGTTTTGTTGCTAATCATCTATGGTATTGCGTATAGAATCATTCATTCAAAATTATAATGAGATATAACTTTATTTGATTTTCTTATTTACACGCTTAAATCATTTTAAGCATATATGAATTTTATCATTGTATGACCATGTTACATGTATTTTTTAGATAACTTCTATTGGAAGGTTAAGGTACTCTTGAGAGGTGTATGGGTAAAACATGTCAGTTCGATCATGGTTGTTCATAAATATATATATGTGAACTTTGGGTTTAGGCAATCATGCAAGGATTATGTGAGTCCAATAAAAGCTGTTGTATTGGAAGTTTTATATGAGGTTAGGAAGGTAAAGGTTCTTAGCTTAGGAAGAAGGTTTGGTTGATGATGTGATATGTTTAAATAGTCTATGGTGAAGATTCTTCTTCTACTAAGGCTTGAGCAATAGTTTGTCGTGGTAGAGGTGATAAGTTAAAAAGATTGCTTAGGGGAGGCGTTGGATGATGTTTGGACTTATTGGCTTCATCCTTATCATTATTGATGTGGATGGGTCTATTTGTAGGTGCTGGTTTAGAGATTTATGCAAAAGAAACTCTTAGAAAGAAGATGAATCTTCATTGGAGGTGGTGTTTGACTCTTTTGAGCAATAAAAGATTGTCTTTGTCTCTTCTTGATTATGGGTCTCTTTTCAAAGTATTCTGACAATTCGATTTTGACTAGTTAGTTTAATGAAACTTGTATTGAAGTCTAATTCTTCTCATCCTCTTGGGAGGATCTTGCTATTATTCTTGTTGTGGTGGTGGTCTTAACTTATTTTTTCGTAGATTAGACGTTTTTTTTTTCTAATCAGCTATCGTCTATCGTGCGATGCCATAGTCTATCATTTATCAATTAATGTCATAGTTGGTAGTTATAGATGGTTATTGTCTACTGTGTTTGTCTTTTGTTTGCTAGACGGGTAGAAACAATCTCACTTTCTATATATTGTAACTTTACTTTTGTATAAACACTAAACACAATTAATCAATATGTTTTTGTTTTGTTTCTTCTTCTAGTGGTCCATGCTTTGTCTTCTTGTAATGTTATCATTTCTTCTTTGAAATGCATTTATTTGCAATTAGGGGTAGTGGAGACTCAAGGTCCTAGGAGACTCAAAGCAAATGAAAAATGAGGTATTTATTAACAAAATAATTTATTAAAATTATGATATTTTGAACTTTTTGTGATACAAAATTAACTATTAAATTATCATAATTAATTTCATTTAACACATTTTTCAATAGACAATAAAACTAATTGATTTAATCTTTGTTGAGACATTGTTATCTTAAATAAGATTTTATTAATTTAAGTTTTGAAAAACTCTTTCCAACTGAAGTAACTAATATTAAAATTGTTAACATTACTCAATATGTTAAATATGCATTTGAAAAAAAAATATTATTTTTATATGATTAAGAATGTCAATATCCTTTATTGACTATATTTTTATTGTTGTTTTCTCCTATATCTATATTATTATTTTGTTGGTTCAAAGAGCACTCACATATATTTTTTAGTTTATTTTATAAATTTATCCATAATTAAGTCATTTTTATGATGCGGTTTAAACTTCAACTCTTCTCTTTTTTTAGACTAATTAAATAATACATAAAAAATAAAATGATTTTCAGATCAATTTATCAATCTTGAAATTAAGGATTAAGGTAGAATTCTTGAACCGTAAAAACTTACTGTATATATACTTATATAATCATATGAAAAATTTGTTAATTTGTTATATTAATAAACTCACATGTTATTACTTTATTAGGTTTCAAACTTTTAAATTGACAATTTTTTAATAAAAAAGATAACATGATAATTTAATAAAAGGATATGTAATAGGCAAGAGAGAAAATGATCAAATTTTTTATTTTTTATTTTTACCTTATATTGATGTACTCAAAATGAGAAAATGTCAATACAAATCTCAATTACTCAATACAGGAATGTACAATAATGATTAGAAAAAGACAAAAGATAAGAATAAATGTGAATTTGATTGAAGAATATAAAAATATATAAAATTAGAAAATTTTAACTTTTAAAATTTCTTAACTATTTAATATATATTTTAAAAAATAAAAAGTTATTACTTTATTATTTATTAGATGAAAGTTTAAACTATTATTTATTAAATAATATTTAGAGTATGAATATATACTTACACTCTGTTAATATATTTTATATTTTTAATCAAAATTTACTTTTAAGTATAGTTTTAAAATTAAATATTTTTAAATTTATAATAATATATTAATGTTAAATATTAAGATATAAAACACTTGTTTAACCTGTTTAAAGATTAGCAGTGTGTTTGGATTCAAGTTTCCACTCTAGTAAGAGATAGAAAAGAGGGATGACTATTTTTTTACTTCTGTAGTAACTTTAATTTTTTTTAACGCATTAACTGAGATCAAGTACCTCTTTCAGGATTCCTTTGTTTCTTCCAACGATAGATTTGTTGCAGGATAAAATGTGCCCCAAAGATTACTTCTATTTTTTATCTTCTCTTCAATAAGAAGATTTGAAAGAAAAGCCAAATACAAATTTAATCGTTTTTAAAAACAAATCAGTTACAATGAAATTAATATATAATTAATTACATATTATAATAATTATATAATATAATAATAATATATATTAAATAATAAATAAATTTATTATAATTATAAAATATAATATCTAATTATATATATATATATATATATATATATATATATATATATATATATTAATTTATTATAATAATAATAATATAATAATAAATTATATTTAAAAATAAAAATATTAAATATTATCAATAAAATAAATTATAATAATTAATAACAATATAAATGTAATTATATTTTAATAAAAATAATATAGTTATTTAAATTAAAATAAATTGTATGATAATAATTTATTATTATAAAATAATAATATTATTTTAAATTTAATATAAAAGTTATTTTAAAAATATCTAAAGTTATAAATTTTCTTTTAAAAATTTAACTAGTTTAGTCTAATAAATTGATTATATTTTATTATAAATTAAATTTTAATTTGAAAGAAACTAGAAAATATAATACTTTTATATAATTTTTAAAAATTTATCAATTGTATTAAATAAAGAAATTATATTATATTTTAATTATTTTTAATCATAAAGATATATTTGTAATTTTATAATTTTATATATTGAAAAATATTAAAATCTTTATTACATCTATCACATCACTACAAATTTTTACAAATTTTCTATTTAAATTCTATCATCTTTCTCTTGATCCAAACAACAAAATTTTCCACACACAATTTCATCTAAAATTGACTCCCTCAATTTCACTCTCCAATCCAAACACACTCTCAATGTGCCTTCAATGTATTAATTGGATTCAACTACCAATACTTTGGGTTCAACTACCTATACTTTGTCTTCAATGCCCTCACCCATGTGCTCCTATACTGTGTATTTACTCATACATGCCACCCATGCCTATTCTATGCATTTACTCACTCACTTGTGGAAAGATGCTAGGAATATAAAGAGACCATATTAACTTTATTTTTATTAATTTTTTTTACTGTAGATTCACATGCAAGAGACGAGTGAGAATATGGAAAGACTGTGAATTTCCCACAGAAATGGCAGTCTTTGAGGGAAGTTGAATTTCTTGTTGTTATAAAGTTGTATTCTACATGTAGTCCAGTGAGTGGAGTGTCCATCGTTGAGCGGGGATGTTGGTGGTGGTTCCTTGAGTTTTAAGTGGCGTTGTTCATGGTCAAACATGGTGGATGTTGGTGCAGGAAGCACCGTTTCTGGACGTACGCGGTGGTACTGGTTCAGGAAGCACAGTTCTGGTGTAGGAAGCAGCATAGTGGCAATGCAGAAAGCGTTGTTCTGGTTCAGGAAAGACTCAGGTTTGTGCTTAATCGGTTATACATACATTCTTAACCGATTATACTTATATTTTTTATCTTTAATCGATTAAGAACCATACATAATCGATTATATCACCATTTTATACTGATAATCGATTAGGTTGATTTGATAATTGGTTATATCATATTTTTATACTTATAATGGATTATGTTGTTTTGGATAATCGATTATATGTATTTTTTAATATATTCTATGGTTTTTTTTAATATTTTATCATCTTTTTTTTTTCAGTGTTGTGTTTTTATTTTTCTATAGTTTTTATTGGTGGTTTAGTGTTGTTTTTATTTATCTGGTTCTGCTGTTGGTTGAGTATGTTTTTATTTCTCTGATTCTCAGTGCTTTTGGTTGAGTGAGTGAAAGAGGCAATAACAATACTTTTAGTTGAGTGAAAGAGGTAGTAGAAGTTTGATAACTTGATTCTTTAAGGAGCTAAGTTTCTCCTTTCACTGTCATGTTCTTTTCTTTAGATATGTAATACTTGTTTGTATATACTGTGTTGTAGAAGAAGATTATTTTATTTTGTAGTTTAAGATTACTGTGTATGTGTGCTGATTATATTTTATAAAAGGTATATAAATGATATTAATTTAAAATTTTAATTAATTTATAAATATTATGTAGAAGAAGGTTATTTTATTTTTTTAAATTCATTTATTTAAGGTTAAGGTTATTGTGTATGTGCTGATGATATTTTATAAAAGCTATACCAATTATATTAATTTAGAATTTTAATTAATTTATAAATATTATTATATGTATTTAGATTTAATTGGAGTATTTGATGTATTAACATGTGAGATTTATTGTAATTAAAAATGATGTTTTGATTATTCATGATAATGTATTTATATGAATTTAAAAAATTAAATTAGATAGTTATTTATCTTTATTTATTACAAATAATTGTTTCATTTTACTGTATATTAGAATTAATTAGGATTTAAATTAATTTAGTAATTATAAATACATTCTATCATTGTAATTAATGTTGAATTACGACTAAGTTAAAAAAATAGTTGTGTGTATAATTTAATTGAACTAAAAATATTTAAAAATCTAGAAACAATTTTACTTAGCTAAATAATTTTTTATATGAATAAATTTAATTTTGTATTAAATTTTATTTAAGTTTGTTATACGTTTAGGTTTTTGTATAGGTTTCTTATAATATTTGTGTTTCTGAGTATTTTTTATATAAAGTATTTAGGAGTTAAATAATTTTTTATGTGAATGAAAATTAATTTTGTATTAAATATTTAAAAGTGTTATTGGTTTAAGTTATTATATATATTGTTTTACAATATTTATATGTGTGAATATTTTTTTATAGGATATATAGTAATTATAAGTACGTAATTAATTTTGAATATGAATAATTTAAGAAATAGTTGTTTGTATAGCTTCATTCAATTAAAAAAATTTAAGAAATTAGAAACATGTGAATAATATTTTATATAATAAATTTAGTTTTGTATTAAATATTATTTAAATTTATTATAGGTTTAGGGTATGATATAGTTTTTTTTATAATATTTATGTGTTAGTATATTTTGTATTGAATTTTAAGAATTATAAATGCGTTTTATTATTATAATTAATTCCGAATTAAAAATATTTAAGAATTTAGAAAAAAAATTATTTTGTTGAATAAATTTTTATTGAAATGAATTTAATTTTGTATTAAAATTTATTTAAGTTTGTTATAAGTTGAGGTTATTATATAGAATTTTTTACAGTATTTACCTATTCTAGTATTTCTTATATAGGGTAAATAGTAATTATAAGAATTAATTTTGAATAATTTAAAAATAATTGCACGTATAATTTAATTGAATTAAAAATATTTAAAAACATAAAAACAATATTAATTTAGTTGAATAATATTTTATACGAATTAATTATTTATAATTAAAAAAATTGTTGTATGTATAATTAAATTAAATTAAAAATATTTAGAATTAAGAAACATATTTTATTTTTTCCAATATTTTTTTATTTATATGAATTTAATTCAGTATTAAATTTTATTTAAGTTTGTTATAAGTTTAGGTTATTATATAGGTTTTTTTTATAATATTGATTTGTGTGAGTATTTTTTCCATCTATAGGGTATTGGGAGTTATAGTAATTTTTTGTATGAAGGAATTTAATTTTAAGTGTGTTATAAGTTTAAGTTATTATATATATATATATATATATATAGATAGATAGATAGATAGATAGGTTTATGGCAAAATTGGTGTACCATTATTTCTTGTATAAGATAATTTGTAATATAAGTGCGTTTTGTCATTTGTAATTAATTTTGAATTATTTAAATGTGTATATAATTTAATCAAATTAAAAATATTAAAAAATTGGAAGCAATCTTTATTTAGTGAAATAATATTTTATACGAATGAATTTAATTTTGTATTAAATATTATTTAAGTTTGTTATAGGTTTTTTTATAGTGTATTTATGAGTTATAATTTATATTTATAACTTCTTGTATCATGTCGTAATTAATGAAAATGATTTATTATGATTTTGTATGTGAAAAAATGTTTTTGACATAGACAATAATAAGAAGTGATATGTGTTTTTGAAAGAAGTAGACAAGGGTATTAGTGATGGTGTGGATATGAAAATTATTTCACACATAGAAGAATAATTAAAATTTCAAACCGAGTGGCTGCCATGACGATTCTTACCGTCTTAGCATGGGCAGTGAATGCATTTAATCTCTCAAATGGGAGGACAAACAGTCTGATTCGAGGATTTTGAAGGACGCACTTATATGAGAGGATCCGCTACTAATACCTGAAGGTGAGTTGGAGGTCATTTGGCCAATTGTATGTAAAGTACTAAGTTAGTTGTTGCTTGTAACTAGTACAATTTCAATCATTGTAGGAAAATACTACCTCGATGATGCTGGTTTTATGTTAAAGTCGCGGATCATGACCCCATATCGTGGTGTTAGATACTATTTAAAAGAATACTCAATAAGAGGTTAACAAAATGCACGAGAGTTGTTTAATCATTGTCATTCATTGCTTCAAAATGTAATTGAAAGAACATTTGGTGTGTTGAAAAAATGTTTCCCAATTATAGGCAGTGGAACATAATTGCTTTACTCATTGGATACAATGACAAAATAATTCTAGCATGTTGTATTCTTCACAACTTTCTTCGTGGAATGGACAACGATCAAACGATACTTGATGAAGTTGATCGGGAGTTGATGGAACAAGATGTCGAACTATTTGTGTCCCACTCTCGTGAGGATGATTATAGGCTAGGTTCACAAATTAGAGATCGTATAAGTAATGAAATGTGGATGGATTATCAGAACAATTAAGATGTTGTAGCAATTTGTATTCGTAATGATAAAATGATAATTTTTATTGCTTTAGGAATTAATCACGACTTCATGATTCTGTAATCTAATATTTATGTGTTGTGTTATGGTTGGATAAATTTCGTTTCAAACAGGTACATTATGGATCGTGGAAAAGGTATTGTTTCTGAGTCTTCTACCAGTATCCGTGAGTTCACAAAGTAGGCCGCATATACGGACTTTCGCCTTTTATCTGCTATGATAGACGAGGCACGTCTGGGCAATCGGGTAGATTGAAGTTGGACCACCCAAGCTTATAATAACATTGTCACAACTCTCTGGCAGTTAGAGTGGGTAGGGATAACAAAAAGTAATGTTAAGAATAGACAAAAGACATATGGTGCGATGTCCATGATCTCTTTAGTGGACTTAGTGGATTTGCCTGGAATGAATCCAAAAAAGTATTTGATGCTGAGGATGAAGTTTGGGTTGACCTAATTAAGATAAACATGACACCTTTAACAATTTACATTGTCAATCCTCAATGGACATTCAAGTTGAAGTAATGTACTTCGAAATGTTTATTCCAGGTGAAGCCTATGGAAGCCAAGTGGAGGGTTAAACCTATCCGGCACTATGACTTGATGGAGGAACTATGGGCAGCTGATCGAGGCACTGGTCAAGGAGTTGGCACTGCTCATCAAGTTAGGCGATGTATTAAGTCACAATCTTTTAACGTGGACTTGAACGAAGACCATTTGGAATACGTGCCATAGCCACCAACATTTCACCAAGAGACTGAGGAAGCTTTTCAATCACCACCACGGGTGGATTCATACAGTCCAACTCCCACTCATTCGACACCATCTGCACCTTCTGCCGGAAACTCATCATCAAGGGGATCGAAAAGAAAAACCCCCATGGTGGACTTGATAGATGCTCAATTTCAAACATTGATGACTAATCTAAAAGAAGTCACTGAAGCCATCAACGTTGGCAATTCAAATATAAAAGAATTGTTGACAATTGCACGTGAACACAATGTAATATTTTGTGAACATGTGCACAACATGTGTCGTAACTCATTCTACCGGTACACTAAAAGTGATATCTGGGACATGTTACTTCAACTTAACATACCCAATGACGCAATTATGGAAAAATGTTACGAATACTTGTGCAGTAACCCAGCTTTAGTGAAGCGTCTATTTGGCATGCCCCCAAATCATCGTTTGACAAAGTTAATGAGTATTATAACTAGGGGCTCCTTTTGATTGATGTTGAATGTCCTGTTTTAATTGTAATATGAAAAGTTTATGTGACATTGTAATTTGTAATCTTTTTTGTGTTGAACATTATCGTTTGCAATGTTATTAACTATTAAATGTTAGGTATTTATATTGCATAATGATTTAGTTTGTTACTCACATTGTTTCATATGTACATTGTTTCCTGTTTTACTTGTATAGCTATGGCTTCATCTTTTGAAAGCAAACGACTCAAAGTTGTTAGAACATGTGGAGGGAAATCCCGGCTTCGTGATGATGTTACTCCTGGTTCTGAGATGGGTGGTGTTGAGGACTTGCTAAACCATACACGAATTTTTAATCAACGAGACCAAATGATTCAATAAGCGAATCAGTTCTACGGGAGGAAAATTCAGCCACCAAAGGTGATGAGTTTGCCTTGGTTTAGAAAAGAAGGGTTTCAATTTCAAAATCATCTCATATTTCAGCAGTTGCAAATATTTGTCACGCTCCAACATGCTTCCCATGATGACTCGATAAAGGTTTTCTATTTGAACCTCAAGATGTCAGCAGATGGTAACCTCTAGAGTGAGGTTAGTAACAAAAAAATAATTATCGCACCTTCTGATTAGATGCCTTTGGCCCACCTCCATTACGAAGGCCTGAAAGTCTCATATCCAAACATCCCTGAGCACCTTAATTACTATCGTGAATTAGCATTGAATTCAATGCTTAGACCCAATTTCCAGGGTTAGGATCTCAAGAATGTAGGCAGCTTGACTGTTGATGATATGCTACTTCATTATGCCTACGTCCATATATTAAGACCTCAGTAAACAAACTTTGCTAAATTGCTACAAGAAGACATTTTTATCGAGGACCAGTCCTCCCAGTCCCCCCACCATGGTCCGATGTTTGGTTTTCAAGAGTTGCAAGAAGGATTAAATTGCTTGAGAATTCACATCGATCAAAGATTGGGTAATTTGAATATGCACATGGATACCAGGTTGGATCATTTGCAGACACATATGAACACGAGATTGGATCAATTGTAGACTCGTATGAACACTACACTTAATCATTTCCAAATGCATGTGGACATGCGATTTGAAGGAGTGGAACAGAGAATGGACAAGGTGCAAAACCAAATTGAACAACTTTCGCAATAATATGTTATGATATTTTTATGAACGAGTTCATTTAATATTAGATGTATTATTATTTTAATGTTATTAACTACTTTTATCTGATTGTGTTATATTTATTTATTTTATGAAATTTAGAACTTAGTTAATATCTTTTAAAATAATGTGTTTTCTTATTTATTTTTACAATCCAATTAAAAAAAATCACATATATCAACAACCTCTAAATATTTTGATTTTTATATCAAACTCACTTGACGAACCATATTGGAAATAATTACAGTAAATATACGTATAATTTATTTTTACAATATAATTTTAAAAAATTTCATGTATCAACAATATTTAAAAATTATAATTTTTATATTACTTGAGGAATTGTACCGAAAATATTTTTCTTCTAACACAAAAGTACCATATACATATAATTAATTATGTTTTATTTCAAATTCATTTTTATCACTCAAACGAACTTATATTCTTACAAATTAAAAAAAATATTTCATCAATGAAACCAAACAAATTATATAAATATCATGAATTAATTTTAACTCAAACACCAAATATATAATTACACAATTTCATCAATAACAAAAAAAAAAATTCAAATACATCAAACAAATTAATTATATTTTATTTTAAATTATTTTTAAACTCAAGGGTAAATTTGTAATCTTACCATTTTTATTTATTTAAAAATATTAAAATATTTATCATACCTATCACATTACTCACAAACTTTCACAAACTTTTCACTCAAATCTTACTATCTATCCCTTAATCCAAACACACCCTAAACGAGTCCTGATCAAGAGTGATAATGATAGAGTATTTTCTCATTATGGCTTGAGTAGACATTGCCGTTTAGTTTTTCTCTAAGTCCTTGAATGCCCACTGGTCCAAGGTCCGTATGAGCAGGTCTCTTAGACAAGATGTTTCAACAACTGAGGCTACTTCAACTAGGCTTGGTCATCACTCTTTGGTGATGAGAATTCCAACCCTTTTGTTAGGTCTGAAGCTAAAATATTGTGCATTTTCCTCACGCAGATATGTATCTTTTGGTTCATGGTTAGCCTGGCCATCTTCTCATTGAGTCTTATGACCTAAGACGACTCAAAGTAGTGAGTCCTAGTGGCATATTTGTTGAGATTGAAGTCTGGAGGAACACCTAGTGGTTTAAGGTCTATCCTAGGTTCATCAGACGACTATTGGTCTCATCAAAGACTAGTTGCTTAATCAGTACATCTACTTGAATGACAATGGTGTGACACACTTCAAGATATGTAGTTGAAGAACTTATGAAAAATGTTATGCTTTCACTTGTTAGCAATGCAAAGTAATAAACTTTTGCAGTTTTTTCTTCCATTCCTCTTATGTTCAAGAGGAAGTTCACATACAAAAGTGTGATTGATAGGTTGAATAAAGTTTTTAGTATGAAGTCCAGATACAGACACGGATACGAGTACAACACGAACACAGACACACAGATATGATAAAATTGAAAATTATAGGACACAGAAACACGACTAAATATATATATATATATATATATATATATATATATATATATATATATATTAATTAAAATATACTAATATAGTTAAATAAATAATAATAATTTAAAAAATATTATAAATTAATATAATATAATTTCATATATTTGTAATATATTTTTTAATATAATATCATATAAATTATTATATTAATAATGATTATAAAAAAAATTAAAACGTATACTATATTATTTTAATATTATAATATAATATAATTTAAAATATATATAATATTATTTAAAAACTATATTATATTATTTTAATATTATAATATAATATTATAATATAATATTATTTAATTATATAACAAATACCTTTTTTAGATGCTTCTTCCTCAACTGTGCCTTCTTCTTCCTCTAGATACGCTCCTTTCAAATTGCCTCCTTCTTCTTTCTTTTCTTTTTAATTCTTTTTTCTAGAGACGAGTTCTTCAAACTGAGCTTATTCTTCTTTCTTTCTTTTCTTCTAGACTTCCATTGTGTGCGTTCTTTTTTTGCTTGTGTTCTTTTGCAAAGGTTTTTTTGTTTGTGTTTTAATCTGTTTTAATGGTTTTCATTTTTTGTTTTGATTTGATTTTAATCTGTTTTAATGATTTTTGTTCTGGGTTTAATTTGTTGGTTTTGGTTTTAATTTGTTGTGTATGGTTTTCGTTTTGGTATATAATCTTCTCCGTCCACCAACGTGTCTTTTTCGCATGTCCAGTAATAAAGGCCACATCCGACCCAAAAAATTAAAGACACGGTGTGGTACACGCTTCCGTCGCATGTCAGTGTCAGCGACGCCTCTGACTACCGTGTCTGAGCTTTGTAGACCTTATCAAGAGATGACACGGTCCTTAGAACTTGTCTTACGCATTATAGACTTGTTTCATATATGTTGTCATATTTTCACCTTTTGTGTCAGCAGCTTACACACAATCTTCTTTCTACTGAACTTGGTCCAAAATTTCTCACTATATATGATCTTTTCAATAGTACCGTCTTACATGTACATTTGGTTCCAACTCTCAGTGTCAATTTTTTCATAGTAAATCGCCTCATTGACAATTGGTTCACAGTCATAAATTGACCTAACAACCTAGACATGGTGTCTCTTTTTCTACAACCCTTGCATGGCATTTGAATATTCTAATGAGCTAAGGGTGGATGGTTTGTCTTCCATCGAAGTAACCCCTAATATCACATCGAGTCGAACTAGTGCATGCAAGTGCAAGCCCTCTCTTTAGTTAATATTGTCAACATTGACACAGTTTTTGGCGTTCACTTGAACTTCATCTTCTTTGCTTCTACGAAAGTGTTAAAAATAAAGTTGATTTTTTGTTTTTCAATATTCTACACTTTTCTATAATTAGTAGGGTAGTTGGGAGAAGTCTACAATATTATAGAGATATCTAATATTAATAGGGTAGTTGGGGATTTTGGAGTCTAGAATGTTTTCATGAGTATTATAAATAGAGCTAGTTATTTGTCATTTGAATCAAGCCAATTTGAAAAGTAGAAGTCTTCTAAAGTTCCTTTCCTCTTCTCTTGAATCATTCTTTTTTATTTTTGAGGTTATTCTTCTTTGGTTGTATTCTTCCACCCCCTTAGTTAGTTCAATCTTGGGCCAGCAGGTTTTTTCTTATTTTCTGTTGTTATTTTATATTTTACATGGTATCAGAGCCATAAAGACTCTAGTATCGTGTGTCAAGATCCCTTGGTGGAAAAATAAACCGGTACCTTAAAAATAGATTCAAGTGGTCATAGTGGACTTGGTATTGAGATATCAAATTAGTTCAACTACAGGGTATGGAGGACTTGTATGGAGTCTTATCTCGTTGGTGAAGATTTGTGGGATGTCGTTGACAGAAATAATACAACTTCTCCCACAGAAGAGTCAGGAAACACCACTACATTAAAAAGATGGAAGGAATTAAATGCAAAGACGGAGTTCGTGTTGAAGCGATTGATTTTTCATAGTTTGTTCGATCACATCATGCGGTGCAAATCAACCCACGAAATTTGGTGGACTCTTGACAGACTCTTCAACAAGAAGGATGAAACACGACTTCAAATATTGGAGAATGAGCTCGCCAACACCACACAGGGTAATCTTTCCATTTCTGAGTATTTTCTAAAATTTAAAAATCTTCGTTTGGATATTTAAAAAGTCTGAAGCTCGGATAAGAAGAATTATTATTCGAGTATTGAAGCCGGAGTACATTCCTTATGTCACATCGATACAAGGATGGGTTCAACAACCATCATTGGAGGAGTTCGAGAATCTACTATCCTCTCAAGAGTCACTAGCAAAGCAAATGGTTAGTGTCTCAATAAAAGAAGGAGAATGAGAACTCTCATGGTAAGATAGAAGTTTTTCAAGAATAAAGGAAATCGAAATGGCCCGACCTCTTGCCCACATAGTAAAAGCAACTCGAGCCCGAGTGGAGTTAGTGGTGAGTCTTCTAACACTACCTCTAGTAAGAAGATTTTCAAATGTTATAGATGTGGCAAAATTGGGCATATTAAAAGATTTTGTCGAGCTAAATTACAAGAGAGTAATGTAACTGACAAGATTGAGGAGGAAAAAGACTGGGGGAAATGCTTTATGGCAGAAACAAAATATGTAGATGCATTGGCTTCTATCAATTTTGAAAAAGACTTGATGCTAGATTCCAGTTGTGGCCATCATCTAACGAAAGACCAATCCAAGTTTTCTAGCCCCCAGAGTACGATGGAAATGAAGCCAAAGTCATGCCCAATACTGTAACGGTGGTTGTGCTGACACCGACAATAAAGGTAGTGTCTCCAACAACTTACGACGATAAACAGGTACTATCCTTGAACCCATCTCCGAATATTGGAAATAACAATAATACAGTGTACCGCACAACGAGTTGCACCACTACGCCTGAGCTGTTGGAAGAAATTGAACAGTTAAGAAAAGAGAACATGCAATTGAATCACGAGATGGGTTAATTAAAGAGTTTGTGTAATAACATACTCACTTTAATGACCAATGATAGTTATGGTTTTAGCAATCAGTAGTTAGAATCGTCTGTTGGAGATGTGAGGACTGTGCCGGTGCAAGAAGGGAAGGCTCTGGAGCTTTTTCCTACAAAGCATGTTTCTTCGACTGATGACACCGTGTATGTCGATGGCGGTGTTGGCTTCTTGCCATGTACGATGTTGAATGCGGTGGAGGTAGAGGTCCCCAAGTTGTTTGAGGTTTCTATTGGGTTGAAACGGTGTAGGACAAAGTGTAAAGCATAATTGAAGGGAGATCAAATGCAAACACGAGCATAAACACAGGTACAGACACAATAGTCCCAAGAACTAGATGAAATTCTAGTATTTCACGCAAGAACCAAACATATTGAGATCGAACATGACTTTATTAGAAAAAAGGTTCTTGACAACACCATCGACGCGTTGGAAGTGTGAAGTGAGGACAATATTGCTGACATTTTCACAAAGTCGTTTCCCAAGACTTCTTTCATACAAGACTCAGGATAATATCCAAAAAATCACTTTAAGGGGAGTGTTGAAAATAAAGTTGATTTTTTGTTCTACAATATTCTAAACTTTTCTATAATTAGTAGGGTAGCTGGGAGAAGTCTACAATATTTTAGAGATGTCTAATATTAGTAGGGTAGTTGGGAATTTTGGAGTCTAGAATGTTTCCATAAGTACTCTAAATAGAACTAGTCATTTGTCATTTGAATCAAGCCAATTTCACAAGTAAAAGTTATCTAAAGTTCCTTTTTTCTTCTCTTGAATCATTCTCCTTTATTTTTGAAGTTATACTTCTTCCAATCCTTTGATTATTCAATCTTAAGCCAAGGCTTTTTCCTATTTTCTGCTGTTCTTTTATATTTTAAAGAAAGAAGTTGATCGACATATTTACGAATGCCAACTTTCGAAAGTTGCTTGCTTAGGAGGTTTTGAAACAGTAGCAACTTTAATACTTATCAGAAAAAACGTAACCTCTTCACTGTGTGTCTGACATTTATACTTGGAAGGGATAAAGGGTCATTTGGGCTCAGTGCAGACTTTGGGCTTTGACCCACTTATCTCATATTTTTTCCTAAAGCTACCTTTTTTTCTTTCCAACTTACCAAGCACATGTTACACATGTATGCATGATACAACGCTAATGATGTATCAAACACGACATATAAAATACGAGCAGAGTCTAAATATGAGTCTAATGTTACGAATAATCATACACATATGCATTTGCAATTAATCATTATTTTATGAAGGTCATTCCAATAATATCTCAGAAATTCTGGTTTATCTTCTAAAAGGGATTTTTGAGGAAATATCATCAAGTTGATCTTCTATATACGCAAACTATAAATTTTGATTAGTACAAGAATGAGAATAATCTTTATTAGCTTTATAATAAATAAAAATGTTTGTTGATAAAAATAATAAAAAATAAAAATTTTTGTTTAAATTTTTATAATATAAATTGCTTTAATTTTTAGACTAGAATTTACAATCATTGTATTTTCTTTTATTTGTAATTTTAGGTGCATATAGTAATTCTAGCTTAGGTTTGTAATTTGGCCTATCAAATTCAAAAAGAACTAGGAGTGCAGTCAAAGGAGTGCAAGAAATCAAGGAGCATTTGATAAGTTTTCAAATCCAATTGGAGCCCATATGTTTTTCGGTCAAACAGTAGATAAGGCAAGTTTAAAAAGTCGACATGACACAAGCATGGAAAATATGAGACGATTGCCTTGATTTCGATTTAAAGGTTTTTAAAATTTGAATTTTCTCTCCTATTTTCTTTACAAAATTTGGCTAACTCATGTTAGGCTAGGAATCACATTTCATTTAATTGTAATTAACATTTAAATTTGAAGATGACTAGTCTTATAAATAGCCACACATATCTTTTATAAAATAATTTTGATATATTGAATTTAACATAGTTTTCAACACTTGTGAGTTTACAAATCCTTCATGTCTTATCTAAGTTCTTAAAAGTAAAGTGATTCAATATTAAGAGATTATATTAGAGAAACATGGATTTATCTTTCACAAGTGACCCCACTTTCTCCATTCTTTCATAAGTGTTCTCAATCTTTCCTTTGTTTCTTCAATTCATCTATTCATTTTCAGTTCATATGTTATCCTTGTTCCATTTTATATGTTCTTATCTTGTTCATTTTTATTCAACAATAACAAGAAAAACACACAAACAAGAATGAAAGAAAATAATTGTATTATAATAGAAGGTTCTATAGACACAATACATTTTCAACACAATATATATCGCATACACATAGAGTTATCTATATAAAGTTAAGGAAACAAAATAATAGAAAACCACTAGATAATTAAAACAAAACACTATCTAATAGAGGTGATAGATGGTGTAACTAAACATAACACTACTAGATACTTTTTAGTTGATGGTCTTTTATACTCTTCATTATAGATGATAACGATTTAGAGTCAATACATCACGATTCTTCACCTTGAATCCAAATCACGGAAGAGTATCTTGTAGTCACTATTATGTATGTAATAATTAGTAACATAAAAAATGTGTTACTATATCAAACAAATTGTTACTAATATGATTTAGTAACGTCTTATCAAATGTTAGGTATATTCTATGTTAAAGATATTTAACAACATTTTCACTTATCAATAGAAACATTTATAAAAGTGTCACTAAATATTTTTTTTTTTAACATTTATTTGATAGAAATATAAAATTTTAAAATTTTTAATAAATTCTTTTAGTAATATTCTTTTAATAAAAAAGTAACATTATAAAAATGTTACTTAAAAATCTTTAGTAAACTTTCAAATTTTTAGTAATATTTTTTAAATTATTACTAAAAACTTCTAAATTTTTTTAGTTTTGAAATCATTTGGGCAAACCACCATAATTAGAATCAGCATACCCTTTCACTTTAAGGCAATTTGATCTTCTATAAGTTAACATGTAATCTTTGGTACCTTGCAGATACCTCAACTCACTTTGTAGTTTGTCAGTGAGTCAGACTAGGATTGCTTAAGTATCGTCCAAACACATTAACAACAAAAATAATATCAGGACATGTACAAACTTGAACATACATAAGGCTGCGAACAGTAGAAGCATAAGGAATTTTTTCCATTCCTACAATTTTACAATCATTTTGAGGACATTGGGACTTCTCACCCTTTTGAATGAGAGTAGTGCAAGACTTACAAAACTTCATGTTGAATCTATCTAAAATCTTCTTGATGTAACTATTCTGAGATAAACCAAGAATGCCAAGATATTTATCACGGTGAATCTCAATGCCTAAAACAAAAGAGACATTTTTAAGATCCTTCATATCAAAATGAGTTGTTAGCATTTGTTTGGTCTCGTGCAAGAAATCAACATCATTACTAGTCAGAAGAATATCATTAACACATAAAACAAGAATGATGAATTTGCTCCCACTAAACTTCAAATAGATACATTGATCAATTATATTTTTCTTGAAATTGAGGGAAGTAACAACATTGTCAAACTTTAGATACCACTGTCTTGAAGTCTGTTTCAAGCCATATATCGATTTTCTCAATTTACAGATTATGTGTTTCTTACCACTTTCAATAAACCTTCAGGTTGGTTAATGTACACATCCTTAAAGAGGTCACCATTCAAGAATGCAATCTTCACATCCATTTAAGGAAACTCCATATCAAAATGAGTTATTAGTGCCATTACAATATGACGTAAATCTTTAGTAGAAACAAGAGAAAATATCTCTTTATAGTATATACCTTCCCTTTGATTATATCTTTTTGCAACAAGTCTGGGTTTGTTTCTTTCCACTTCTCCATTGGCATCATGTTTAGTCTTAAGTACCTATTTCTAACCAACAAATTTGCACCCAACATGTAATTCTACCAAATCCCAAACACCATTCTTACTCAAAGAAGCCAATTCATCCTCCATGACAATCATCCATTGTAAATGATTAGAATTAGAAATGGCTTCATAAAAAGAAATAGGATTGGTATCCTCACATAATATACTCATGTTCCTGCAAATACATAATATAATCCTTGAACCTAGTAGATTCAATAGATGTAGAAACTCTTCCTGATCTTCTAGGTACAGACTCAATAACATCTAGATTTGGAACATCCCCTTGAACATTGTCAATTACAGGGTCAAAAACAATATTATAAACCAAATCAAATGGAATAGTCCCTACAATGGCTGCAATAGGAAAAGGAATATCAACATGCTCCTCTCTGAATTCAACTGTATGTGGTTGCATGATTGAATCATCTCCTGAGTTCCTCCCTTCAAGATAGACTGCACAACCAAACTCAATGATTTTGGTAGTGTGATTAGGACAGTAAAATCTACAACCTCTAGATAGGAAAAGGAATATCAACATGCTCCTATCTAAATTCAACTATACGTGGTTGCATTATTGAATCATCTCCAGAGTTCCCTTCAAGATAGATTACACGATCAGACTCAATGATGCTGGTAGTGTGATTAGGACAATAAAATCTACAACCTCTAGACCCAATGTTATATCTAAAAAAAAGCCAAAAATAGTCTTGGAATAGATTCTTAATCTCCGAATTATAAGGTCCAACTTCTATTTTACAACCCAATACACGAAAATGTTTTAGAGTTTTTGAAAAATTTCAACTTCATTGCTACCAAAAACAAATGTAAAACCACATTTGACTGAAACAAAAACAAAAATCAAGTTTCTCCTCATGAGAGGTACATAAACAATATCATTTAAAATCAAATCATATCCACTACTCAATTTCAAATTTGCAATTTCAATGTGCTCCAGTCAAACATTAACATCATTGCCAACTGCAACTGATAACTCTACATCACTTGGCGTTCTCCTTGTTTTTAGTTTCTCTCTTCTTCTTCTCTAGCCAATTTTTGAACTTAAAACAATATGCATGCTTATGTCTAGAAACATCACAAAACTTGCACTTTCCCTGAAATTTAGACTTCACCCCAGATGACTCTCCAACTTTAGAGATAGATGTATACCCACTCTTTTCACCACCTTTCTTCTTGAACGATACCAGAGTGATAAATCTTGGAAATAGAAATAATAAAATTCATCACTATAAGAATAAAATAAAAGTACCATGAAGGGAATCAACCAACCAACTAAAAGGCAATATGCAGTTAAAAATAGAAGAATAAATCAACACTAATAATTAACATGGGAAAATCCTCTCAAAAGAGATAAAAAAAAAACTATGAGACGGTAAATACTCTACTAATACCAAAACAAAGGTACAATGAGTCTTACAAAAACCAATCACAGAGCATACCAATACAACTCTTGCGAATCCTCAAATGGTCACCAACAATGGAAAAAAATATGAACAAGTTAAAATTTAGCAAGGAAGAGTTTGAGAATCTTGTAAAAAAAAAATTGTGTTTATTCACAATTTTTTTGTGAACAAACTAGATCTCTGATTTCAAATCCGACCATCCATAATGAAACATCGTGAGTGGAGAAACTCCAGTAAAACTTTCAACACAACTAAAGAAGATTTCACCATTGGATCTTCGAAATAACCAAAACTACCAGTGACAAGAATTTGCTGCGGACAACAATAGTTCACAAAATTTCTAGTGTTTCTACAGACCTCGAATGAACAATCCCACCGTATAGAAGGAAGAAATATGAGTGAGAAATCTTCAATAAAAAATGTAACTATCAAACAAGATTTGACCGACGGTCTTCAAAACAACCGAGGTTGGTTGTTATAGGTAGTAGTTGTTAATTGTGTTTCCTCTCTCTCTTTTCTTCAAAGCGGTTGCCCACACACTTCTACACTCACTACTGCACACCCTTGGGATTAATATTTATTATTATTATTATTATTATTATTATTATTATTATTATGTACCCTAATCAAAATATGAACACATTATATTGAGTTTGTCAAGTGTTAGGGACACACCAAAAACAATGGGTTTGGGTCTCACAAGAAGAGAACCAATCCAATAAATCTCTCCCTTCTCGACTAGATCGAGGCCCTCACAATCCGGTGATAGATGAACATGTTTCATGATTTTTCCTAGGCAAGGCCTTTGTCATCATATCAACACCATTATCATCAAAATGCACCAAATCAAGTATCCCTGACTTCCTTTAAGGTAGGTGACTCTTGAAAGAAACTTCAGTAGTCTTACCTATCAAGAAATCTTTCTTCTTCTTCTCAGCATTCTGATAAGAGACATATTGAACAATATGATCCTTACCCTTCTTCATAGTCTGTTCTTCATGAGACAGAATAGAAATCAATTCATCCAATTCTTCTTTCTAAGTATTATAAGAAGTCCTCAGCATATCAAACTCAAACGGTAGAGAATCTAATATCTGCCACACAAAAAAAAAGTCTCTCCTAAAACATCCTTCATGGCAATCAAACATATCTTATTGGAATGAGTCCATTTGTCATATTTCATCTTTGGTTCAGCATAACATGTATCAGTAGGTATAAGAGGTCCATCTTCAGTAAGAGCAATATCAACTCATGAGATTGCTAGAAATAATTTAATTGATTCCACCATTCCCAAGGAACCTATGTGCATAGACAAAACTGAAATAGAACATATCAACAATAACATGTATTCTCACAGAGAATGTTGAGCTTTCAACCACAATATTGTATCCTTAAAGCTAATAACTAGAGGATACTGAAAACCTTAAGACTATAACTAACCATAGCTTTCAACCACAATATTATATCCTTAAAGCTAATATCGAGATAATATTGAAAACCTTAAGAACATAACTAATCATAGCTTTCAACCGCAATATTATATCCTTAAAGCTAATACCAAGAGGATACTAAAAACCTTTTACCAAGAATTATGTTAAAAAATAAACAAACCGATGAGTAATTTTATTATTAATATAAATCTTAATGCAACAACAACAACAACAACAATAATAATAATAATAATAATAATAATAATAATATCATACAGTATAATAATGTTCTTAAAATAATCTGTCTCACGAAGGTGAGATTAAATTTAGGTAAGACATCCAAAAATTTTTACAAAATTGATATTTTATCACAATCCATCCCGCGAAGGCGAGCTCTCAACCATGAAAAATATTCAACAATATTATTAAGATACATTGATATCATAATTCCTCAATAATTGCACAATATAATCAACAATAAAAATGCAGGATTAAGACTCTAAAAAAATTAAACTTTCAGAAAACAAAAAAAAGTTAAAAATTAAAAATTTTAATTAAATAATTTTATTTAAAAATTGAACGCATGTGCCCGATGTCATAGGATCTATGCCCGCCACCACTCAACCGAGAGGATCTGCTTGAAATGCGCCCGTCGCAACAAGACCTGCATCTTGCGCAATTGATATGAAACCTTAAATCGATCTAAAACTCTACTAGTTTAGTTTTCCACTACCATAACCAATAGCAGGGGTTGACACCGATTCGAAGCTTGAAGCATCATCACTGACATGCTGTAAGATTAAGTCTTTACACAAAAATGAATATAGGTTTACGCAAAAATGGAAGATTTGGTCTTTACAAAATAATCATTTTCTACATAAATATATGTATACATAAATTGTGTAAGTTAGTGTCACATTTGGCAACATGGTAAGTTGAACCAAGATCATGAACAAGATGACCAAGACTCACCAATACCCGATTGAACATCAAACCCCAGTCCCTATGATACTCAAATTCTTTCACAAATTTGGAGTGGTATTCAGGAGTTACAACAATGATGAAATACTTTGAACATTAATGTGAATAGAGGTTTCTAGAGGGTTCATCAAAGAATTCACTAGTTTCAATAAAGATTTGATGACTTCCAAGACTCTCTCAAATTGATAGTTGTCATGACATGATTGTTGGTTTTTTCCACCTAATTGTAATTTAACATTTTTTTTCCAACATATTGTGTTATACTGGTCATTGCTTAATATTTATTAGGTGTTTAATTCTTATTCCAATTTTTGTTTATTTTATTAAGTTATACAAAATTTACAATTTCGTTAAATTTTTTACAATTATTTTTATTCAAAATTTATTCATTTTATCAAAATTTATTTTCAATAGTTTTGAATGTATCCATGATGTAAGATATTCATATTTTTTTATGTTAAGTTCACATTAAGTAGCAAGAACAAAACACATGTTTCATGTACAAATAACTAATCATATTACAATTTCATGAATAATTCTTTTTTTAACAATCATTCTCATCACATCACTCATAAAATTCATAAACTTTCTCTTCACTTTTCACTCTCTTTCTATTAATGCAAACAATCCCACTTTCCACTCTTTTCCCTCAAATCCGTCATTTTCCTCCTTGAAACAAATACGACCTAAAAGCCAGATATAGCAATAGTAATTAAGTTCTATGTAATTTGAGAGAACACTAACACTTAAAATGGATATTTGAACAAAAAGTTCCCAGATACTTGTGTAACTCGCACTAAGTGCAGGTATGAATTTGAATTTTTTGGTAATTCAACTCAATTCAATTTTTCGTACTTTTATTGATTATCTATTGTTTAATGAATTGAGTATGTTATTTTGAAAATAAATATTAAAATATTTTAATGTATCTTTGTCGGTGTGGGTGACCTGCTTAACTAGTGGATTTTAAAGGACAGGTGAAGTTTGTAGCGATTAAAGTCAATGTAAAATGTAGACTACATTGAAGAGCGTTTTATAGTGCAGATTTATGGAGGTATCCTTATGCATACCTAAGCTCTAGCGAAAACTATGATTAAGCTCTAAAGGCTAGCGTTAAATAATTTTGGGTAAAATATTTTTGGAAGAATATACAATCTAGAAGACACTTGTAGGGGACGAGATTCCATAAGTATAAAAGTAGATGTGAACTTTATGGGAATAAAAAGCACAATCAACAAAATTAAGTTTTTCCATGTTAAAGACTCACTAGGAGACATTTAAAACTGAGAAGTTGTTGATTTACCATAGGTGGAATGTTACTGACTATGCAAAGGTATAAAAGCACAGAAAATTTAAGTATGTTTGGAACCATTTCACCTTACTAATGAAAACTTCACTATGCAGCAAACATACGAACATACATTGATTGGATATCACAAACTTTATGGTGAAGATACAAGGGGTAGCAAGTTCAGGAGGGCAGAAGAACACTCAAACATGTGGGGGTGTGATCTCCTCAGAAGGCTCGGTTGATGTATTCCGTTTTTTGCCTCTTTCACTTCTGCTGTTATCAGCAAATTTCAAGCTTGCATGATGGGACCCTTTCTCCTTCTCCTTTGAGTTCCACTCAGCTAAGTAGTAATCTTCTTCTGTCACCTTCTTAGACGAGGGACCAAAGAACATCCCACCCCATTGTGGAAAATAGATTAAACATATTGGCAGGGTGCATATTATGATCATCACTCCCATCAGAGTTATTCCTCTTTCTTTTGAAAACTTTGATCCTTTGAAGAAAATTAGCTGGGTCACAACTGCACCCACATTGCCTCCTCCTCCAGTCATTCCAGATATTACCCCTAATGACCTGAACATGGATGTATATATTTGCACAACATTAGAATTCATTACAGAGTTATTGGCAGAGTGCTATGCACTTTGTTAACATAACTGTGTCTTTTGTTAACGTAGTTGACCAGCTTTCAAGTTTGTGTTAAGTGTGCCCGTGTCAGTGTCTGTGATTTCACATACTCGTGCTCTTGAAATTTATTGCCGGCTTTGGCATCATTCCTTGGTTAAAAACAGAGCTGTTAAGTGTTATCTAAACAGCTAGTCTCAAGAAGATGCAAGAAACATGTACGATATGTTACATAATCATTTCCATATGATTTAACATGTTAATAGGTTGCTTTGCCTGCTGCTTCTCATGATCCGATGGCTTCTGATAAATTAAATAACTAAATTAACATTTCTTTGTTCTCACTTTTTTTCTCTTCCTTTACGTTTAGTTTGAGTCTGAGTATTAACTACTGACCATTATAATGGAAATGTTGAGTTTGAAGAATTTGCTAAATAATGCTAGACAAGAGTTCCAGAGTTATGGATAATTTGACACCACTCCTGAAAACTCTCTAGTTCATGAAATTCTACACAAAACGGAAGGAAAGAAAAAGCTGTTTGATAAGGTTGTTTTTGATTTCCTTCAAACCTTTTGGCTTTAAAAACTGTTTTTAAGAGAATCTCATACTTCTCAACAGTAAATTCCCATCCAAAATCTAATAACTTTTTGAAAATTCTTTCAACACAAGGGTTTATTAGAAGGGATGTGATTTTGATTGAAACAAGGAGTAGAAAACGCACCTTCTTGAGACAAAGGGAACAATCCCAAAGGTCATTCCACATGCGGCTTGAACAAACACAGAGAATATGATCATAACAAAGACGGATACACTTAAAGATCCCACAAGGCCAAGGATGATGCAGAAGACACCAGCCAAGGTTTGGCATAGCCATAAAGCCCACAACCTCCCTCTCATGCCAAACCTCTTTCCCATCACATCTGACACATAACCCCCACCAGGTCTAGAAAACAAGTTAGCCAAGCCAAAGCTTGCAGCAATGATTCCAGCAGTGTGGAGCTTCAGATTAAACCTGTCATAGAAGTATTCAGCTATGATGTTGTCTATGGTCAACTCCACCCCAAAGCAGTACCCATAAGTCAACGCCAGAATCCACCCTCTGTAGTTAGTGATCCCATGATACACCACTTTGGAAAACTCGTCTTTTGCTTTTTCCCCTGACTTTTTCAGGCGGTGGAAGTTCCCGTCGGGCATGTCCTGGCCGAATATCAGGATTGAAAATGCCGTGAGCATCTGGAACATGGCAGGGACGAAGAATGCAATCCTCCATGCTGTGAATTTGGTAGCACCAATGTCACGGATGAGGGAGAACACAAGGGGCATGATCAGTTGGGTGGCTCCTCCTCCAAGGTTGCCCCAGCCGCCGGCAAACCCGTTTGCGGAACCGACGACCGGAGCAGAGAACATGGAGCTCATCCAGAACTGTGTGGAGACAAAGGTGGCTAAGGAGAAACCGGTGAAGAAACGGACAAGGAGGTAAGAGGTGGCTGAGTTGATGATGGAAGTGAAGTACACAAATGGTGCTGTGAGGAGGATGAGTGATGCAGAGGCCAGGCGCGGTCCAACCAAGTCACAAGCTGTTCCCATTGCAATTCTGGCGAAAACTGCACCGGAAACTGAGGCAACACCGGCATTTCCAATGTCAGTGGCGGTGAGGTTCAGGTTGTCCCGGATTATGGGAAGGAGGGGTGGAGCAGCAAAGCTAGACACAAAGCAGGAGAAGAAAGAGATCCATGATAGGTGAAAAGACCTCATGTGGGGTTTAGCTATGGAAAATAATCTGAATTCAGTGGCCTTGTGTTCAGAATCCACTGGTAGAGCAAACTTTTGTTGTTCAGATTCATTCACAGATGCAGCTGGGAGTTCCACTTCCATGCTTCTCACTGTGAATCAGGACCTCTTTTCTCTCAACTATATTAATCTGTTTTCCCTATAAATAAGCCAAACAGAGTATAAATAGCCATGTTCTCAGCAATTGCATACCTAAATTAGACCAGATATATCAAACAATAAGATATTTATTTATATTTATATTTACGAGAAGTAATTATTCACAGTGACTTGGATTGAACCGGCCTATGCTACAAGAGTCAGTGTTGAACTACCGGTTTGGAAAATAAAGACTTTTATGCATGTGTTGTTATGTTACAAACCACGTTTTCACCACTGTTAAGCGCACCAAGGTAACCAAACCAACCACTTTGTCTGTCTCTTAGTAGAAAAGTGAAAATGAATTGTTCATGTTGATTTAAGGGACTTAAAAGGTGCTAATAGGTTAAGTTTCCTAATCTTCTGGGGTTGTCTGAAGTTAATTTTTATGTCATTGTGTACTAAAAATGTGGCATATTCTTGAGGCATATGAGGAAGAGAAATAGAGGGTACGAAGATAGCTAAGTAAAGGATATAAAAATAGTTGTCGTCTTTATGAGGCTGGCAGTTTTGAAAATTCCACAAAGGACTGGTTCAGAAACTGAGACTTGGAGAAATGTATCTCTATCGAATGACTTTTCATGGTTAAGAGAGGTGTAGTTGGGAGCTGAAACACTCGTCCTGCCGCCGAGTCTCATTTTTTTTTACCTTGTGGTAAGAGTAATGAACCAGGTTGGAAATCAAAGACAATAAAAAAAGGACTTTATGAAGAAGCGAAATTCAAACTTTTTACTTGCAGATGATGATGACCTCATCTAGAATTGCAATGCATTCCAAGCCAAGGAACTGGTTGAAGGAAAGATTCTTGCAAACAAGTTGAGTAACGTGGATTGACTTTGGAGAGCTTTTGAAAATGTGAAGTTGATTGAGGGGATCGTACTGTTGACAATTAATGTGTATAGGAGGTGGTACCTTTGCATAATTAATCTTAACTGAACTCAAAAATTATTCATTTATTAAGGGATGGTAAATAATTAATATTTTTAATTTTATTTTTAATGTTAATTATAATATAATAGTTATGAGTAGAAAAATTATAGGCTCTGCGCTGTCATGGAGCACTAGTATTTTAGATAGCTCCCAGTTTTCCTTGAAAGGGAAATCTTGTAGCAGTCTATAAATTGTGTGTTACATGTGATGATTATAAGATCTAAGTAAGAATAGCAGTTAAATAGCAACACGTGTCAAAAAGTTACCTGGCTGTTGAATAAGTTTAACGACAAAATTGATGGACAAGTTAATAAGGTTTAGTTAAACGACAAAAAATTTGAAGAATGTAAAAGAGAGAAAACAAAATCAGAGAGTGTGAACCAGTGGGTCTTTCGGCTATGCTTGCACACAGAAACCATGAAATTGGAACCAATCTGATATACTAGAGATCCAAATAATTTAGATTGAAATTAAATTCAAATCCATATTTTCTAAGAAAATTAATTTGAATTTTTACAGGTCCAATAAAAAAACCAATTTAGATATTTATAAATTAGTTTGATATATCGATTTTAAAATTGTATTTTTTTTTATTGTAAAACTAAAATAAAATTAAGGATAACAAATATGTTTACAAGATACTAAACTTTATTCAGTGCAATAATAGGTATTATGATGGGATAAAACATTAGAAAGTAAATATACTTTAGTGTAAACGTTTTTGTATGAAACTAGTATGTACAGATAAATAAACATTATCACTATTTGTTTAAATAAATATTAATTAAAAATTATGATTTAACAGAATATATCTTTCATGGGTGATTCATCGGATTCAATTTCATAATTATTAGTAATATAAAAATAAATAAATATCAATATATATATCATTCAATTACTGTACTCACTCTTTGAAAAATATTTCTTTGTTACTTTTATTTGATGTAGTGCAAAAATTCAAAAAAATAAAATAAAAGAATTTATATTTTATGTTTTCTTTTCCCAACTCTTATCTATAACATTTTTTTTAAAAGAAAAACCTACACAAAAGTCATTAACCAAATTCAACTCAATGATCTTCTTGTTTAGAAAACACAATACTATTTTTATATTCATTTGTACATACTTTTTACTAAAATATAGTAATTGATATCTCTTTACTTTTTTTTAACACTAAGCTTCTAAGTAATAACATTAGGAGGTGATGTGTATTCATATTTAAGATGTGTACCAAACATTATACTTAACTTTACACAAAGCATATACTAAATATAAATTATTTTGGTTTTTAAATTATTAATTAGTTGTACATTTTATGAAATATAAAATATTCTCACAAATTTCCATTTTAAGAAGTAGTATTAGAAAATATATATTAATTTTACATTAGTTTAGATTTAAAGCTGATTTTAAAATTGGCATCAAATCGTTTTATAAACATTCAAACTATTTTATTTAAAAAAATGGATTTGAATTTTTATCTATAAAAATTTAAATTAATTTTTTAAAAAATATGAATTTGGATTTAATTTCAATTCAATTATTTAAATTTAGATTATATTTGGATTGAATTTATGAATACATCATTTGCATTTATTAGGAGGTGACATGCACTCAAATTCAAAACATATAACAAACACTATAACTACCTTTAGAGAAAAATAGGTACTAAATATAAAAAAAAAAAAAAGAACTGATTTATTTATAAAATTATTAGTTAATTGCACATTTTATAAAATGTTAAAAATTCCAACAAATTTTAATTTTAAAGATTATTCTTAAATAATGCATAATAATTTAAAA